>Ga0129324_10000042_pt1 | contig 84249 bp, 81 predicted proteins | sample CPBDNA_7_FD_96879 | JGI IMG/M metagenome (GOLD analysis project Ga0129324, IMG submission 96879) | Freshwater to marine salinity gradient microbial communities from Chesapeake Bay, USA - CPBay_Spr_15_0.2_DNA | ecosystem: Environmental > Aquatic > Marine > Coastal | place: USA: Chesapeake Bay... | reverse complement strand
TGAGGCGCATGGGCTGATCGACAATCTGACTATGAAGGTATTCGCTAAAGCGATCGAGCATATGGGCGAGTGGGCGCGCCAGGGGCACGAGCCGAAGATCTCTATCAATTTCTCGATGGACAATCTCAAGAGATATGACCTGCCTGAAATGTTGTCCGACATCGCGCTTAAGGGTGGTATCAAACCAAACCAGATCGTGCTGGAAATCACGGAGACCCGCTTGATTTCCGACCTTGCCATCTGCTTAGAGGTTATCACGCGGCTCCGGCTCAAGGGGTTTGGCCTGTCGATCGACGATTTCGGCACCGGATATGCGAGCATGGAAAAGCTGAAGCAGATGCCCTTCACCGAACTCAAGGTGGATCGTGCTTTCGTCTTTGGCTCAAACCACAACCCTATTGCGAAGGCCATCCTTGAGTCAAGCGTGAAGCTGGGGCACGCACTCGGATTGGTAGTAGTCGCCGAAGGCGCCGAAACTCAGGAAGATTGGGATATGTTGGTTGCCCAAGGCTGCGACCAAGTGCAGGGCTATGTGATCGCTAAACCGATGCCAGCTGATGAGTTGATCGGCTGGATGATGCAGTGGGAACAATAGCTGATCTTGCCGGTAAGTGCCGCTCTAACACTTAGAGGGAAGCATTAGGTATTGAGCGCCACTATGATTACAGAAAATATTCATGTAAATTCTGTTACAGTCTTGTAAAATTCAGTTTTGATTTTTCTTTATACGTAAATGATTGAAGCGGGCTTATACATGTTAATAATGGTAGTGTTGATTACTAAAAAATGTCTTCAACAAACGGATGGGGAAGATCAATAAAAGGAATCATACTCAACATATTGAGCGAAATGGTGATAGATCAACAGAGTATGGAAGAGTGGAACTCGATCCTAACTGAGAGCGGCCGTGATGGCATTTACACATCATATTCCTTTTATGATGACGACGAAGTTTTTGATCTGATCACCCATATCGCCAGGCGTAGAAATATATCAGTGGAGGCATTCATTTTTGAATTTGGCAGGTATATGTTTCCTGCGTTTTATACACGCTACCCTGAACTGGTTAACCAGTTCCACGATTTCCTTGACCTACTGGAGTCAATAGATTCGGTGATCCACGTCGAGGTCAACAAAATGCATCCTGGAGCGATGACGCCTGTCTTCGAACACAAGAGGTTGAGTGCATATCAGATAGAGCTTAAGTACCACTCTAAACGTAAGCTTTGCAGGCTCGCATTGGGCCTACTTGATGGTGCTGCCGAACACTTCAATCAAGTCTACCATTTGGCACATAGCCCCTGCCTGCTAGAGGAAGGCGAGTATTGTGGTTTCTTAATCACCTTAAAAAATTGAGGTGATTGATCAGGATAACCCAGACTTTATTGCGTATCACAAGGAACGTAAATCAAGGCTCGCAGCAGAGGCATTCGTGGAGAGAGCCACAAGGGATATCTATAGATTGGAAATGTTAGCCAAGGAATCCACTCAAAATATCCGTGCTTAAAAACCAAATACCGCGGAGGCTAGGAATTGTGCTGATCACGGATCAAAGATTATTCCTGCCAGACCAATGCTGATTGAGGTCATATGAGCTAGCCACTATTTACCTGTGACCCAAAAAACAATATGCTTCAAAGTGTATGATGTTTGCAGCCGTGTATTATGGCGTTGTCTTCCCGGTTCAACATTAATAAAAAAACCAGATGGCTGCCCTCAAAGAAAACAAAATAACTGCTCCGGTGAGACATCCAGAATAGCCCAAGTCGCTGCGCATACTTCTGGTCGATGATGAAGACTTATCGTTCTAACTGGTGCATAAAACATTATTTGCGACAGGAGGTTCTGAGATGACAAAACCATTTCTGATTGTTTCTCCCGAAGAACGCGATCGGCCACTCAATATTGCCGGAGTCTCAATCACTGTCTTGGCTTCTGGAGCGCAGACCGGCGGCTACGAAATCTTTCATCAAGTAGGACCAGAAGGTACCGGACCTACACCTCACTTACACCCATGGGATGAGTCATTTTTCGTGCTTAACGGTGAGGTCGTCTGCGGAGTTGGCGGAGCTGAGTCGCATGCCAAGCCCGGCACACTGGTTCATGTCCCAGGAAACACGATACACTGGTACCGCTTTGGCGCAGGCGGTGGAGAGGTCCTCTCCATGACATCTTGCGAGGGAGCATCGCACATGTATGAAGATTTCGATCGAGAAGGCTCATGGGAAAATCCCGACCGAGCTCAACTCATCCAACTTGCTGCGAAGCACGGCCAAGTGGTTCTGAACGGCAAAGATTGACTGCAGAAGCTCCTGTGAGCTTATTCGCTCAGAACGAGTCAATGCATAGGACGCTATCGAGCCAATGCTTGAAGCGTTAGCACCTTAAAAGAAGACGCATATGAAAACAGCTTTCATTGTTTTATTCATTTTAATTGTCTTACTTTTAACTTTCAGGTCAATACCCAAGGTAGTAAATGCCATGGGGCTAGCTGGAGGTGTGTTGTCGAAATGTCCGAATAAGCCTAATTGCGTATGCAGTGAGTATAAAAAGGATGCCAATCATTTCATTGATCCGATCATTATTCCTAAAAACAACACAGTTGATACTTTTTCAATTCTAAAAAATATAATTCAAGAGATGGGAGGTGATGTTCAGGTTGAAAGTGACAATTACCTTGCAGCTACTTTTACTTCGACCCTATTTAAATTTACGGATGATTTAGAAATAAGGATGGATTCGACTCGAAAAGTAATCCATATTCGCTCAGCTTCTAGAGTCGGTTATAGTGATATGGGTGTTAATAAGAAGAGATCACAATCACTCAAAAAACTATTTAATAATAAGGTTGCAGCGGCTAACAAATCAATGCAATTGGCGCCCTAGCCCCCTGGAAACTAAGCTTAAAGTGTATACATCAGCTGAACAGGTGCGAATATAGGATGTTGGCCCAGATTATTTGAATCCTTAGAGTCTTATAATTGAGCATCTCGAACTTCACGGAATCGCTTCAATTAGTCTTAACAATAAAACGGGATACTACCGTCATGCGCGACTATCCGCTGGTTTGACTATGGTTGCGATCTCCACAAATGTGATCGACAACTTTCAGCACAAAAGACCCTAAGAGGCTGCGTAGGTAAGTCACCTGCTAGCCTTAATCACAACGAAAAACAGTGGCCAAGAACATGTAGAGATGAGCCTTTTCATCAATATGACATTTTGAAAAAGAAAAATAGCGTATGAACCGTCATTTTTATCCATTAATTACACCAAAAATTTCTTGTGTAGAGTTTGGCTGTTAGGCATCACATAGTGATTCTCATGCTGCCTGTACAGGGATGGTATTGGAGGCACGCTCCACTGTGTTATCAGGGTTGAGATACACAAGTTTTGGCTTATGATTCGCCATTTCTTCTTCGCTATATTGAGCATAGGTGGCAATAATGACTCGGTCGCCCACTTGGCATTTTCGAGCAGCGGCACCATTCAAGGAAATAATACCCGAACCCGCTTCTCCGCGAATGATGTAGGTGGTGATACGCTCACCATTATTCACATTGTAAATATCAATTTGCTCAAACTCTCTCAGTCCGGCCAGATCAAGCAGGTCTGAATCGATGGCGCAGGAGCCGTCATACCAGAGTTCCGCGTGGGTCACTGTGCCCATATGCAGCTTGCCTTTAAGCAGGGTGCTCAACATAGTATCTTCCTCTAATTCAGGGAAATATTGTCTATCAACCGTGCTGAGGTGGCGTACATCGCACCTAGAACGGTTATATGTTCATCATCCACTGCTGCCATTTCCAGTGTTTTACTGTTGCAGACAGTGATGTAGTCCGGCTTGAAGCCCACAGCTTCAATCTGCCGGTTGGCTTCTTTTTCCAAAACAACAAAGTCTCGGTTACCCAATTCAATCTGTTCGACAACCCAGTTTAGGCTCTTGTTCAATTGATTCGCTTTGGGGCGTTCTTCTGCCGTCAGGTAACCATTGCGAGAACTCATAGCGAGACCATCGGATTCCCGGTGAATGGGTGCGGCTATAATCTTCACTGGCACACACAGATCTTCTGACATCCGACGAATCACTGCCAGTTGCTGGTAGTCCTTAATGCCAAACACAGATTCATCCGGCTGCACAATATTGAACAGTTTCGTCACAATTGTGGTCACGCCTTCAAAGTGCCCCGGACGGCTAGCACCACAAAGCATATCTGTCATGGTAGCGCAGACTACTCGAGTCTGAGTATCAAGACCATTAGGGTACATTTCTGTGTCATCTGGATGAAAAAGGTAGTCACAGCCCACTTCTCGCAACTTGGCGCAATCCACCTCAAAAGTACGAGGGTACTTATCCCAGTCTTCATTGAGACCAAACTGAAGCCGGTTGACAAAAATAGAGCACACAACCACGTCATTGGTCTGCTGTGCCCGTTTTATTAACTCTATGTGTGCTTCATGCAGGTTACCCAGCGTTGGCACAAAACCTATCCGCTTTCCCTGTTGGCGCGCCTCTGCCAACGACTTCTGGATACCCTGAATAGTATGAAAAATCTGCATAGTGAGGGTTCCGGCTAACTTACTGGTCGGCGAAATAATCTCGAGCGAGATTTTCAAAACGAGTATATTTTCCCAAAAAGGCGAGTTTACTGGTGCCAATGGGACCATTACGTTGCTTGCCAAGAATAATCTCAGCAATACCTTTATCCTCACTCTGTTCGTTGTAAATCTCATCACGATAGATAAATGCGATCACATCTGCATCCTGCTCAATAGCACCAGACTCCCTCAAGTCAGAGTTGATGGGTCGCTTATTCGGTCGCTGCTCCAAATTACGACTGAGCTGAGATAGCGCAATGACAGGACAATTAAATTCTCGAGCAATCGTTTTCAGTTCCCGGGAAATCTGGGAAATTTCATTGGTACGATTTTCTGTGGGGATACTACCGCTCATCAACTGTAGGTAATCCACCATGATCAGCCCTGGCTCACCGTGTTCACGGGAGAGCTGCCGCACCTGATTCTTTAGCATCATTGGAGTAATACCCGCCCTATCATCAATATAAAGCGGACGATCTTTAAGCCGGGAAGCGGCGCTCGACAATCGTGGCCAATCATCTTCTGAGAGCTTTCCTGTTCTCATTCTGGTCTGATCAATTTTTCCCAGCGATGACATCATACGTATCATCAGTTGGTTGGCCGGCATTTCCAGACTGAACACCAGAACAGGCTTATCCTGGTGTAACACCGCATGCTCAACCATGTTCATGGCAAACGAGGTTTTCCCCATAGAAGGACGACCAGCCACAATGATCAGATCGCCTTTCTGCCAGCCAGAGGTTTTCTCATCAAGTTCAGTAAAACCCGTACTAAGACCGGTGATATCCGCATCGTTATTAAACAACTCATCAATACGGCTAATCGCTTCTTTCAATAGGCTGTTAGCATCTTGGAAGCCACCTAATTTTGGACGGTTCTCGATAATATCGGACAATTTACGTTCGGCTTCTGCCAGCAACGCACTACTGTCTGAACCGAGAGGATTGAAACCTTTTTTAACGATATCACTGGCGGCAGTGATGAGTTGCCGGATAACTGAGCGCTCCAGAACAATCTGGGCGTAAGCACCAATGTTTGCCGAACTGGGGGTATTATTCGCCAACTCTACAAGGTAGGCCGCACCGCCAACTTGCTCCAAATCTTTATTATTTTGAAGGACTTCAGAAAGGGTAATAACGTCCAGCGGCTTGCTGTCGCCAGAAAGAGATCGCATGGTCTGAAAGATCAACTGGTGATCTTGTGCGAAAAAATCCTTCTCGGATATCACCGAAGCGACTGTATCAAAGGAGTCATTAGTCAGCATCAACCCGCCAAGCACCGCCTGTTCGGCCTCAACGGAATGAGGAAGTTGCTGCTCTTCGCTGCCTCGCGCTTCAATCATCACACTGTCACCTGTAAAAACGGCACTGTCACATCAAGTGCAGTGCCGTATTGTACCGATTTTAACGTGGCAGAAAACTGCCAAATTACTCAGCAACAACGGCCAGCTTGATAACCTGAGTTACTTCAGAGTGTATCTGAATATCGATATCGTATTCACCGATTTCACGCAAAGCACCTTCAGGCAGCTTCACTTCACTCTTAACAACTTCAGCACCAGCAGCTGTAATCGCATCAGCGATATCCTGAGTACCAACAGAACCAAACAGCTTACCTTCGTCGCCAGCATTAGCCGCGATGGTAATAGTCTCCAATCCAGCCAACTGTGCTGCACGAGCTTCAGCTGCTTTAAGCTGTTCCGCTGCAGCTGCTTCCAGCTCTGCACGTTGGGCTTCAAACGAGGCCAGATTATCAGCAGTGGCGAACACAGCCTTGTTTGTTGGAATCAGGTAGTTACGACCGTAACCGGCTTTAACATTAATTTTGTCACCGATATTGCCGAGCTTGCCGACTCTTTCCAGAAGAATAACTTCCATCTCGGATTTCCTCTCTTGTTAAATCTATAAGTAGTTAAATCAATTTGCTCCGCTGAGTTCAGAGTCCTTTCGGACGTCTTGCCAGTCGTGAACGTATATTCATAATACTGTCGATAAATCCTAACCCGACCAGTATTAAGCTCAGTGGGCCAATCATAAACAACCCCACATAAAAAATTGCTAACCAATGCGCGCCCAGTTGATAAAAAGCCACTGAATAGTGAACCAGTGCTATACCACCCAACAGTAGGGGCAATCCCAACAATCCAGCCCAACTGGAATACTCTTGAGGCGCAAAGTAACAAACAACCACACCAACTAATAAGGTAACTGCTGATACTAAACTGAACCGTAACTGGTGGAATTCCAAACGAAATCCACCTTGGTTATAAAGCGTTGCCTGCCACCAACGACCCAACACCAAACAAACAATGGAGGTGAGTGCTATCACATAACCAATGACACCTAACAAAAAGGTGCGGCCTGGTATAAATGCAGTCTCTAGTTGCTGCTGCACTTGGCTAAATAGGTTAACAATCATCAGCTCAAGTGCATCTGCCTGCTCGGTAAACAGCACATCAAGAGCTATAGCTGCAAGCCCACTGATCACGACAATAAACACCAGTGTCCGAGACCATGAAGTACTAGACCTCAGTAATTCCGAGGCTGCAACAACAACAATTAACCCAGCAATGGACGCCAATGTAATCATTGGGCTCAGCTCGCTGACATAAAACGCCATCAGCAGAGGCAGTAGCGCCCAAAGCATGACCAACCCACCTTCTGACAACCCCTTATTCAGGGTTACCAGACTGATAGCAGCAGGACTAAGCAATGGCAACAAACTGCCAAAAAACGCTACCAGGGCGGCTTGTAGTCGCCCACGCATAATAAACTCAGCTAGGGCTCGCATCAGAAGACTTTTCTATCAATTACTTGTGACTGTCCGTATAGGGCACCAGAGCCAGAAAGCGAGCGCGTTTGATCGCGGTTGCTAGCTGACGTTGATACTTGGCCTTTGTACCGGTAATACGGCTAGGTACAATTTTTCCAGTTTCAGAAATATACTGTTTTAGCATATCGAGATCTTTGTAATCAATCTCGGCAGCACCTTCTTGACTGAAGCGGCAAAACTTACGACGACGATTAAAACGAGCCATGAATTATTCCCCTTTTTCCGCGGTTTCATCGGTAGCTTCTTCTACCGGTGCAGCAACTTCTTCTACTGGGGCTTCAGCTACGGCAACGACTGCTTCTTTTGAGACTACAGGTGCTTCCTGAGTTTCGTCCGCAGTGTTTTCGGGCTGAGCTTCAGTACGCTCTTCGTTCCTAGGCTTTTCCTCGGTACGATGATCACGACGCTCAGACCTTTCGGACTTCTCAGCCTTCATGATATAAGACTCAGTAGTAATTGCTTCCGCTTCGCTAAATACGGCGCTGCGAATAACGGCATCGTTGTAACGGAAATTGGAATTCAGCTCATCCAATACATCCTGACCACATTCAATGTTCATCAGCACATAGTGGGCTTTGTGAATTTTGTTGATTGGGTATGCCAAGTGGCGGCGGCCCCAGTCTTCTAGACGATGAACCTGTCCATCACCATTAGTAATAGTGGTGGTGTAACGTTCAATCATGCCCGGGACCTGTTCGCTTTGGTCCGGGTGAACCATAAATACGATTTCGTAGTGACGCATTCTACCTCCTTACGGGTAAATAGCTGCTCGCCCAATGCGATGCAACAAGGAGTATTGGCCCAACTGGACCAAGGGCGCGCATTTTACGGGGATACGAGGGGTATATCAAGCTGTAAACCGCTGGTTTTGCAGTATAAGCGCCATTAAGGACAAGCTATGATGTCTCCACCAAAATTGGACATGTCTACAAGCAGAAAAAAATGAAAAAACTTTCGTTACTACTCGCCACCGTATTTGTTCTGTCTCTGGCAGGTTGCGCTAAAGTGGGCAGTGAAGCCTGGTGTGCAGATATGAAAGAAAAGCCAAAAGGCGACTGGTCAGCAAACGAAGCTGGCGACTTTGCCAAACACTGTGTCTTTTAAATAGCCTTTTTATCCTGTGTTATCGGGTAGGCCGGGTTGTAACTTTGCCTGCCCGTTATTATATACACCGCTCGCAGCGTCCGCATCTTTCGCTATGTGAGAGCTACGAGCAATCGCTGCAGCACGCCAAAACCCTGCAATATCTCCCTGCCAACGAGGCAGAATCGACGTAATAATCACCTGCTCTAGCGCCACCCACAGATAGAAACATAATACCGCGCGAAATATGAGTGAGTGATCCCATATCGCAGCAACAAAATAGGCTGGAGCAATACTAATGGCAACAATTTTAGCCGCCAGGGTGTGATAACTGGGAAAGCAGTGAAACCTCATTAGGCACACCAACAGCGGCACTATCCACGAGCTAAAGGCTATCACTAAATAGCTCGATTCTCGTTCAAACGTTTCAGGCCAAATCAATTTCAACCCTAGCAACATCACCGCATAGGTAATTAAATCGGCCCAGCTGTCTAGCCGCGTACCCAGCTCAGTGACCTGCCCCAAACGACGCGCCAGATAGCCGTCGAGAGCGTCGGTAAATAGTGAAAAAGCCAGCACCCATAAAAAAACATCCGCTTTTCGTTCAATGGCCAAAAGAACCAGAACGGGCACTAACGCCACCCTGATAGCACTGATGACATTAGGCAGGTTTACCACGAGGTTTTGGGTTGCCACCTGATTGTTCTGGATAACCCGGTCTTTAATCACTTTTCCGTGTTTGATGTCTTTCGCCCGCCCTATCGCTTACGCTGCATATTATTGTCTTTGCCGTACCGCTTCAAACAGGCAAATCCCAGTGGCTACCGATACATTCAGACTACTCACTGATCCAGCCATGGGCAGTTTTACCAATAAATCACAGTATTCTCGTGTGAGCCGCCGCAAGCCTTTTTCCTCTGCCCCCATCACCAGTACCAACGGGCCCTTAAGGTCAACATCATAGACCAGCTGCTCTGTTTCGCCAGCGGTACCGACAATCCAGAGGCCCTGCTGTTGAAGTTGCTTTAGGGTACGGGAAAGATTGGTCACCACAATCAATGGCACTGTTTCCGCTGCACCGCACGCGACCTTTTGTACCGTAGGGGTGATACCTACAGAGTTATCCTTAGGCACAATGACCGCCTGAACACCCGCGGCATCGGCCGAGCGCAAACACGCACCGAGATTATGGGGGTCAGTGACACCATCCAATACGAGTAAAAAGGGGGGCCCAACCAAGTGTTCAAGTAATTCAAAAAGATAATTTTCATCCTGAACATCTGCGCCCTGACAGAGTGCCGCCACCCCTTGGTGTCGACCATCGGCCAGTAAATCCAGGTCCGAACGAAGCACCCAAGTCACCAGAATATCCTGCTGTTCAGCCAGATTTAGAATTTTTTTAAGTCGATGATCATCTCGACCTTTCTGGACTCGTATCTCCTGAACCTTGCTTCCTGACGTTTTCAGAATGGCCTGCACCGTATGCAAACCAAATAGCCACTCGCCATCATTATTGGCTTTAGGTGTTTCTTTCTTTGTCATCAATCAAATTCCGCTAGCAAGACACACACCTATTTACATCAACTCTTCGGGGAGGAGGGTTTCCTTTGTCGAGGGTTTTTTCTAGGTGCTTTTGATCTGGCTTTTTTACCAGACGTTCCCGAGGGTGCTTTTCCTGCAGCGAGCTTCCCAGAGGATGCTTTCTTTCTACGACCAGGCTGCCCATCTGTTTTTTTGGCTGACTTTTTCTTGGTCTTAGCTCTAGCCTCTTCATATTCAGCTGCTAATTTCAGCGCCTTAGGCGTCATCTGGCTATCTTTCTTACCTTTTTTCCGCCCTTCCTCCACAAGATCAAAATCGATTTTTCGTTCATCGAGATTAACCCTGCTAACCCGCACCTTTAGTTTGTCACCTAGTCGAAATACTCGGTGGGTGCGTTCACCAATCAAACGATGGTGTGCAGCTTCATGGTAATAATAATCCTTAGGCAAACCAGTAATATGCACCAACCCTTCAATATACATATCCACTAGTTGAACAAACAGACCAAAACCCGTTACTGAGGCGACGACACCGTCATACTCCTCTCCAATCCGTGACACCAGATATTCACACTTGAGCCAGCTCTCAACATCCCGGGTTGCCTCATCTGCACGCCGTTCGGTCATTGAACATTGATCACCACTAGCCATCATCCACGCTTCATCGTAGGGATATATCTCTCCAGCACTCAAAACCGGCGCACCCTCAACCTTTTTCACATAACTTGCCCGCCCCTTTCTACGAACAAGGTAACGGATTGCTCTGTGCACCAATAAGTCGGGATAGCGCCGGATCGGTGAAGTAAAGTGAGTGTAGGCGGGATAATTCAACCCAAAATGCCCGTTGTTTTCCGGATCGTATACCGCTCGATTCATGGAGCGAAGTAAGACGGTTTGAATAACACTCGCATCGGGGCGACCAGCCACTTGAGAGAGCACTTGCTGAAAGTCCTTAGGTGTAGGATCATCCCCTCCAGGCAGCCCTAATCCCAACTCACCAAGAAACTCACGCAAATTAGTCAGTTTTTCCTGTCTCGGCCCATCATGGACACGATAGAGACCGACTAATTTGTTTTTTTGCAGTAAGGTGGCCGCACAAACATTGGCACAGAGCATGCACTCTTCAATGAGCTTATGCGCCTCAGTACGATCGGCGGGAATAATCTGTTCTATCTTGCGCTCGGCATCGAAAAGAATACGGGTTTCCTGAGTCTCAAAGTCGATCGCGCCCCTAATATTTCTGGACTGATGCAGCTTTAGGTAAAGCTCATAGAGGTGGTCAATATGACTAACCACCGCATGGAACTGCTTACGAACACCACTATCCCTCACCCCTCTCTGGGCAATCATTCCGGCAACTTGGGTATAGGTCAGTCGCGCATGAGAAAAGATAACGCCTTCGTAAAACTGAAACTTCGTCACCTGAGCATCACCGTCCAGGGATATTTCGCAAACCATCGTCAGACGATCTACCTGTGGGTTCAGTGAGCAGAGACCATTGGAAAGCTTTTCCGGTAACATCGGCACCACTTGCTGGGGGAAATAAACCGAGTTTCCTCGCTGGTATGCTTCTTTATCCAGAGGACTACCCACTGCCACATAGTGAGACACATCGGCAATGGCCACATAGAGTTTCCAACCACCCCTAGCGCGAGGTTCACAGTACACCGCGTCATCAAAATCACGAGCATCCTCACCGTCGATAGTCACAAAGGGCAAATGGCGTAAATCAACCCGGTGCTGACTATCCGCTTCCGACACATCACAGGGAATAGCTTCAGCTTCTGATAACACTGCATCTGGCCATTCATGGGGAATACCATAGTTATGGACAGCAATATCAATTTCCATTCCCGGAGCAAGGTGATCACCCATCACTTGAACAATGCGCCCAGCGGGGAGATTGTGGCGACTGGGCTGAGTGGTCACTTCAACAACCACAATTTGTCCCGGCTCCACCTCACTTCGCTGGTCTGGTGGAATCAAAATATCCTGAATGATGCGAGGGTTATCAGGGCGAACGAAATAGATTCCACTTTCTATGAAAAAACGGCCTACCAACGTACGAGTGCGGTGTTCCACAACCTCGACAATCGAGGCTTCGGAGCGGCCGCGGCGATCCACACCTGCAACGCGCACTAATACTTCATCACCATCCATCACGCGTCGCATCTGGCGACTAGAAAGGAACAGGTCATCACCACCCTGGGCTGGAACCACGAATCCAAAGCCTTCCGGGTGGCCAATTACCCGACCTTTTATAAGGTTCATTTTATCCAGAGGGCCATAGGCATTGCGACGATTGCGAACAGTTTGGCCGTCACGCTCCATAGCAGAAACACGGCGACGCAGCGCCTCGCGTGCGTCGTCATCCTGCACATCAAAGGCCTTACAAAGCTCTTCGTAAGTAAGTGGTCCGATACTCTGCTTGAGAAAGTCGAGAATATATTCCCTGCTGGGAATAGGATTATCGTACTTGTCTGCCTCGCGACCGGCAAAAGGATCTTTATGGATATGTTTTTTCATGAAAGGGCCTAGGGCTAATAAGGGCTGTGGGCCTGGAAACAATGCCTACAGCCCTTATGAGAACATATTGACCGGAGATAAACCAATCCCTTTTAAGAGAAAAATTTGCCCTGATAGCGTTCCATGCTAGGGCCTTCACGACAATCAGGATTAGCTGCTAACTAAGACCTTTTCATCAGATTGTTTTTTAGCCTCAGATATTGATCCATCAGTTCGCTGCAATGCCGGTATCAGGGGGTCTCTTCCTAAATCTCGGTGATACCTCAAGACTGCGACACATACAGCGGCCTAGCATTATATGCGGGATGATTTGACCCGCTAATCTGACGGCGTCCATTTTTTCTCTACCTTTATTCTCAGTAAAATTCCTTCTCCCTCCGTCAGTTATTTGTCATTAACAAGAATTTTCGTTAATAATGTCTCTAACGTTCGGATAATTCTGCCAAAATCGGCAATTTATACGCTAGCCTAGCACTTGCTATCTTCTTGCTAAGCATAAGAAATACAAGAAAATTTATTATGAAAAAAACGTCATCAATTAAAACCACCAATGCCAATATGGTGGCCACGATCCCGACCACCGAGTCGAATGCTAGCCAAGACAAGCTGTTACGACTAACCGAGGGGTGTCTCCTGCAGCTTCACCAACGGCTGCAGGGAACACTAGATACTGGCACCCTAATCAATCGTTTCTTCAGTTGGCTTAGTGAACAACAATTAGTAGATGGTATTGAATACATTCACCCAGATGAAAACCTGGCCCTATCCGCCGGAACTAAAAAGCATCACAACGTCCACTATGTGCTTCGCCTTGAACAACATTATCTCGGCGAAATCACCATCACCAGCCAAACGCGCTTCTTCGAACAAGACTTGTTTACGCAAGAACAAAGCATTGGCGTTTTAGTCCACTACCTAAAAAATGCTATCGCTCACCAAGCATTAGAAAAGGTTGCCTTTCACGACTCCCTCACCGGGGTAATGAATCGGACTGCTCTGGATGAACTGCTCCCCAAGGAGACAAAACGAGCGCAACGCTATGGCTATAGCCTGTCCTTATTAATGATTGATATCGATCACTTTAAATCGATCAATGACCGTATAGGGCATATAGGCGGTGACGCTATTTTGAAACAGGTCTCACAAGCAATTCAAAGCCAGCTTCGTAACTCAGACCTTCCCTTTCGATACGGTGGCGACGAGTTCCTGTTAATTCTACCCAACACCCATCTTGACGGTGCTCATAAGGCTGCCCAACAAATAATGGTCTCACTCAATAAGGCCATGGTAGAAGCTACCAACCAGGAAATTTCACCAAAACTCAGTATCGGTGTTGCCACCTATCAGCATGGTGAGAGCCACGAGGAACTGATCCGCCGTGTGGACATTGCACTTTATGAGGCCAAAAACAACGGTCGCAACTGCATCTTCTAGCCCCAGCAAGCCTCCTCCCTTGGAGAAAAGTAATGTCTCTCGCTTTGCCTCATTCCAATAATTAGCTTTTACTGTTTTTTGTCTTGCGTAATTGACAATCGGCGGCGCCATTACTATAGTTCGCCACCTTCGCTGAAGCAGCTACAATGCTTCGAGCAGAGCCCAGGTGGTGAAATTGGTAGACACGCTAGCTTCAGGTGCTAGTGCTCGCAAGGGCGTGGAGGTTCAAGTCCTCTCCTGGGCACCACTCATACTAAAATCCGCCTGAAACTAGCTAAGATTTAGATTACTTTTTAGATTACTTTTGAATGAATGCGCCAAAAAACCTAACGAAATTAAGGCGTTTCAGCTATCCTACCCCCCGGGGGGCTATTCCATCCCCCTTGATCCAGTAGTACCACCCCAGATACAAAAAAGAGTGAATAGCGAAACTGCTGGATCCCATTCAAAGAGTCTTGCCACTGGTTTTGGGATTGAGCGAATGATGTTATAAGCTCCAGGGTGTGATGAAGAGTAGCGATACTTTGAGAGAAGCAACCACGATGAGCTAACTGTCTCTTAAATCAGGCGTGGCCAAGTCCGAAGATCTTTAACGACATACAAAGGAGAGATTTTTATGATCGAAGATCTTTTTGAAAAGCTGAAGGCATGTGATGGATCATATGTAGATGAGGATGGATCACTCTATTCACTTCTTGGTGAACACGAGCTTGAAGCAATTAATGGCATTCAGATTATCTTTCCCGAAACTGACAATTCAATACTTGGTTGCTGGGAGAAACTAGGATATTGGTTAGATGAACTTGAATTGTATCCAGAAGACTTTTTAGATGTCGGTGACGATTGGGAAGAAAAAAAACCTCTTGATTACTATAGTTCGGTCGAAGAAGTTAAAGAAATAGTTATTCAATACATGCTTGATAATGATCGTTTTGACGATAAGCATAGTGTTTATTACTGTCAACTTGAGCATAACAATGATGCCGTCTTTGTCATTTTAGGCAATGGCGATTGTATCGATGGGTGGGTTCTAGGACACACTAATTTTTATGAAGTAACCTCAGACATAGATTCCTATATCGCGGATCCAGACAATGGTATCTACGCCTGACAAAAAACTTTTCACCATAAATAACCATGATCTTTGCTAGACCAAGGACCTATAAACCATGCTTTTATCATGTTCAGGCCAAGTTATGGGAATCTACGAATGATCATGGCGACACAAGTCATGTACAAATATCCACTAGACCAACAGAAAGATCCTGTAGAGATGGATCTCTATTAAGAGGAGCTCGTTACATGGACAAAGATTTTACAGTCATTGAAGGTTTGGTTTCTGATTTTGAGTCTGGCGCACCAATTGATTCAGTTCTTGCTGATATCAATTCAGATGAAGATCTTCTTTGGCACTGGGGAAGTGATCATTTCAGTGACACTGATGAGTTCTTTTTCTTGGCACATGAGAGTGATGTCTTCCTCGTTCATGAGGTTATCGAGGACTACTTCGACAGGCAGCATCTCCTGCAATTGAATTATGAGGATATACAGGCTTTCATCGCTAGTCGGATTGATAGCTGTGTCGATAGTGGAAGCGCTGCAGTACACTTCTGTGAAGTATCAAAGTCTATAGTCTCAGCACTGGGCGAAGAAAGAGGGCAAGCAGGCATAGGGTTTGTCCGCATGGACATTACCAGGACTCAATCTGAAAGATTTCAGAAGTTGCTTAATGAAGGGTATTTATTTTTACCGAATCAGTACTTTGTTATCGGTGAAGAGTTAATGGCCGAGAAATACCAGAAATTCATTTTTGACCGTCTAAAATAAGAAGCTAAAATTTAGAATCTTTTGCCGCATCACCTATCGGTAAACGCTATAAGAAAGAGTACATGAGAGAATTGCTCTCAGGCAGCCAATACTATGTTAAAGCGATCAAAAAACAACAAACTATTGTTAGAGCCCGCTATTCCATTTGCTAGTTGCCCAGCCAAATCCTATAAAACGGATGATGGTTCTACGATCCCTGGGCGTGACGTTTTTAATCACTGCCAGATAGTCGGTGAAGTGGCACGCGAAATCATCAGACGCCTACCTTCAATTACACAGGGATTATTTCAAGGAAGCGCTTAATGCCTGGAACAACAGGAAAGAGCATATCCTTAACTACTTCGACAACCGTGTAACCAATGCTTACACTGAATCTATTAACCGACTAGCAAAGAGTATCAATCGTATGGGCAGGGGTTATTCGCTAGAAGTTGTGAGAGCTAGAATGCTGTACGACGAACGAGCATTAGAAAAAGGCTCGATGATTCAAAGAAGTCGTGTAGAAGATGATGGCGACGAGACAGGGCAGTTTATATCTCGGGTAAGCAAGGTCACGAGCTTAAGCAGTCGTCCTAAGAGGCTCAAAACAATCACTACAACGAAATATTATGGCGCCCACATTCCAACCTTGTGTGACGAATTAGAGGCTGGAGATTTCGATTAGATTTTGAACCATTTCAACCAGCGGAAAGAGATCTGTACCCGACATCGAGTTTAGATTTCCAACCACTTATTTCGGATACCCTTATTTTCAAGCTGGAATTAAATTATGAGACACTGTTTCTATACAATTTTTTCTGAAAAAGGCTGCCCTGTCAGCTCAAGTGTTATTTCTTTCTTGCAGGTAATAATGGCAATTTTATTGTCACCTGACCAGTCCATGCTCACTAGATCATCCATTAGCTCATCATCCAAAGCATCGCTTTGATTTGTTTCTGTATAAGCGATGATTTCAGGAAATATAATGCGTAATGTAGGTTCTGAATCTGCAGGGTTTTCCAAGCATTCGATAAAGAGTAAACGAACGTCGATATCATAGACTAGGTTATAGATGTACGGAGAACAATCTCCTAATAATTTGGCGGTTAACGTCATAACTTTCTCTGGAATTTTAGGCGCATTTAATGTGATGTTAATGAATGCGCACAGTTGATTGATTATCCCTTAGGCTTAAATCTTGCAGCATCAATAATAGACCACAAATGGACAATCCAGCCGAGCATAATGACCCATAGTGCAGCCGCAAACACGAAATGAATAATTGCCATCAATAGGCGACCCTGTAGCAGCTGCCCTAATCCAGGAATAAACAAACTACACAGTGCAGCAAGCACATTACCACCAGAACCCTGTCCGGACATTCGCATAATACCTTAATTTTAGTAATTAGATTAACGTAAGCTTTCGTTGATTTTATCTAAAGACGCATTACCAGGACAAAGTGCCTTCTCATCCAAATCACGTAATGGTTTTTCAACCGTGTCGATGATCTCATGCAGATCCTCGCAATCCGGATCAAGATACAAAAGACCGGTGAGGATTTCGCCCTTTTCCTTGCATTTATAAATGGCTTGTAGAGCACTGAGTCGACTGTGAACATCTAGGTTTTCATCTTTTTTATAGAGATGTATCACCGAGCCATCGTGAAGCGTCACTTCTTGTGAAAACCCGGGTTCATAGTCTGCGGTAATTTCCTGCCGCATCGGTATAAAATCTGTCTTCCCTGTAGCCTCAATATGTTCGCGAACAAATTCATAGCTTTTAGTAGAAGATGAGTTGTTGTTAAAGGTTACGCAGGGTGAAATCACATCGATCAGAGCAAAACCGCAATGGCTGATAGCAGCTTTAATCAACGGCACGAGTTGATCTTTGTCTCCTGAGAAACTGCGGGCCACAAACGTAGCGCCTAGATCAATGGCCAGGGTGCAAAGATCAATGGGTTCAAACGGATTAGCTGCGCCTTTTTTACTCATAGAGCCCACATCAGCAGTAGCGGAATCCTGACCTTTAGTGAGTCCGTAGCAGCCATTATTTTCAACTAGGTACAGCATATTCAAGCTGCGACGTACCACGTGGGCAAACTGACCCATACCAATGGAAGCAGAGTCACCATCGCCAGAAACACCGATATAAATTAGCTCTCGATTGGCTAGATTCGCACCGGTCGCTACCGATGGCATCCGACCATGCACCGAGTTAAACCCATGGGAATTTCCCAGAAAGTAAGTGGGCGTTTTTGACGAACAGCCAATACCCGAGATTTTTGCCACTTTGTGCGGTTCAATGGACAATTCAAAGCAGGCTTGGATCACTCCGGCACTAATAGAGTCATGACCACAACCAGCACAAAGGGTAGAAATAGCCCCCTCGTATTGTTTTTTGGTGTAACCCAACTCATTGGTGGGAAGATCGGGATGACGAAACTCTGGACGATGGTAAGTCATACCGTAACCTCCTTTGATAGGGGGATCACATTGTTGGTTTTTTCATTACCGATAATGCCATCAACTATCCAACGAGCGGTTACTGGCAATCCGTCAAAGCACAACAGTGGCTTCAATTTTCTGGGGTTAATCTCACACTCATTAATCAGCATAGTTCTCAGCTGGCCATCCCGGTTTTGCTCGACCACAAATATCTGGTCGTGCTCTTCGATAAAGGACTCAACATCAGCATTAAAGGGGAAGCCTCTTACACGCAGAGCATCCATGTGAATACTCTTCTCGCTCAAGATATCCAGCGCTTCTTCTGCCGATGCAGTGGTGGTACCAAAATAGATTATCCCAATGTCTGTTGACTGCTTAGCTGGCCGGATTTCAGGCTGAGGCACATAGTGCTTTGCAGTTTCCCACTTCACCAGTAGCCGCTCCATGTTGTCTACATATTCCTCGCTACTTTCCGTATATTTTGCGTAGTGATCACGGGATGAGCCACGAGTAAAAAATGACCCTTTTGTGGCATGGGTGCCGGGATAAGTTCGGTAGCAAATTCCATCACCGTCCACATCCAGATAACGTCCATAACGTTCTGACATTGCCTCCAGTTCAGCCTCAGACAACACCTTTCCTCGGTCATAACGTTGGCTGTCATCCCATTCCAGCGGTTCGGAAAAATGCTCATTCATGCCCAAGTCCAGATCAGTCATCAATATAACCGGGGTTTGCAGTCTATCCGCAAGATCAAAGCTAGCAGCCCCCATATCAAAACACTCTTTAGGTGTAGCGGGAAACATCAATACATGCTTGGTATCACCATGTGAAGCATAAGCCGACAGCAACAAATCCGACTGCTGGGAGCGTGTGGGCATACCGGTTGAGGGGCCCGCGCGCTGTACGTCAAACAGTACCGCTGGAACCTCGGCAAAGTAAGCCAGCCCGAGAAATTCATTCATCAGCGATACACCGGGCCCTGAGGTTGCGGTAAATGACCGAGCGCCATTCCATGAGGCTCCAACCACCATTCCAATAGCAGATAACTCATCTTCCGCTTGAACAATAGCGTAGTTGCGTTTACCCGAGCCTGGATCGATTCGTAATCGTTTGGCATATTTTTCAAACTGTTCAACCACAGACGTGGACGGGGTAATAGGATACCAAGCCACCACAGAAGCGCCGCCATAAAGAGCCCCAAGGCCTAGAGCAGCATTCCCTTCCATCAGGATGTGTCCGTTTACCATGTCACGGCGCTCTACTCGAATACCCAAAGGGCAAGAAAAGTTTTTCTCTGCATACTGATAGCCTAGTTCCAGGGCATGGATATTCGGCGAAATAAGTTTTTCCTTACCCTTGAATTGGTCATGTATCAGATTTTTAAGTACATCAAACTCAAGATCCAACATGGCTGCTAACGCGCCAATGTAAATGACATTTTTAAACAACTGGCGTTGGCGTGGGTCTGTATATTCACGACGGCAAATATCGGTCAGAGGAATACCAAAAAGGTTAATATCATTGCGATGCAGCCTTACATCTAGAGGTTTGGTATTGTCATAGATGAAATAACCGCCTGGCTCAACCCCCTTAATGTCTTGAGCCATGCTCTGGGGGTTTACCGCCACCATAATATCGACACCACCACGGCGCCCTAGGTAACCCTTGTCATTTACCCTCACTTCATACCACGTGGGCAAACCCTGAATATTGGAGGGAAATACATTCTTGGGGCTAACCGGAAGACCCATCCGGAAAATAGTCTTGGCAAACAGATTATTGGCACTGGCAGAACCGGTACCATTAACATTGGCGAAACGTATAACGAAATCGTTAACCGACTTTATTTGCTGCATAGTGGCACTGCCTTGGTCACCTGATAGAAGAATTGCTGCATATCCCAAGCTGCTGTGGGACAGCGCTCGGCACAGAGACCACAGTGAAGACAAACATCTTCATCTTTTGCCATCACCCGGCCTGTCTCCAACTCACCGGACACATAGATATCCTGGCCAATATTTCCGGCTTTGACCCTCAAGCTCTGACGCAGCTGAGGTTCATCGTCGTTTTCAATAAAGTTGATGCAGTCCATAGGACAGATATCTACGCAGGCATCACACTCAATACACTTATCGTCATAGAACACCGTCTGTACATCACAATTGAGGCAGCGCTCAGCCTCCGCAAAAGCCGTTTCAATATCAAATCCCAGCTCTACTTCCATGGTGCGATTTTGCAGTGCGCTGGTGAGTTCCACTAACGGCACTATTTTTCTAAGATCCGTCGTGACATCGTTGTCATAACTCCACTCATGAACACCCATTTTTTGACTGAGTAAACTGGTACCCGGAGGTGGTCGCTGGTTAACTTGCTTCCCATCACAGAAGAGATCGATGGACACCGCTGCCTGATGACCGTGGGCCACAGCAGTAATAATATTTTCAGGCCCAAAGGCAGAATCACCTCCAAAGAACACTTTGGCAGAAGATGACTGGAAGGTCTGCGCGTTCAATACTGGCATTCCCCAATCATCGAAATCGATACCTGCATCCTTCTCAATCCAGGGAAAGGCATTTTCCTGTCCAATCGCGACCAGCACTTCATCACAAGGATAGAAAACCGGCTCTTCCCCGGTGGACACCAAAGACCGCTTCCCACTTTCATCAAAAACTGCGCTCACTTTCTCGAAACGCATGCCCACCAACTTGCCTTTTTCAACCACAAATTCCAACGGCACATGGTTTTCAATAATAGGGATGCCCTCATGAATAGCATCTTCTTTTTCCCAAGCAGAAGCCTTCATCGACTCAAAAGGACTGCGTACAATAACTTTAACCTCGTTACCGCCAACTCGACGGGCGGTGCGACAACAATCCATCGCGGTGTTACCACCCCCTAATACGATGACACGCTTGCCGATTTTCTCGATATGTTCGAAGGCCACATTGGACAGCCAGTCGATACCAATATGAATAGACGCGTCCCCTTCCTGCCGACCTGGCAAATTTGGTAAATCACGACCACGGGGCGCCCCTGAACCCACAAAGATGGCATCATAATCCTGGCTCAACAGCCCTTTCAGGCTATCCACATAGTGATTGAAATGCGTCACCATGCCCATACCCAAGATATAACCCACCTCCTCATTAAGGACAGATTCGGGCAATCTAAATGCAGGTATCTGACTACGCATAAAGCCGCCGGCTACTGGCTGCTCGTCAAATATAGTCAACTCATACCCCAGCGGGGCCAAATCACGAGCGACGGTCAATGATGCTGGGCCCGCGCCCACTAGTGCAATTTTGCGACCATTCTTTTTAGATGGGATAGTGGGCAAACGGGATGATATGTCGTCTTTATTGTCAGCCGCCACTCGCTTGAGACGGCAAATCGCTACAGGCTCGGACTCTACCCTCCCTCGGCGACACGCCGGCTCGCAGGGCCGGTCACAGGTACGCCCGAGCACACCGGGAAACACGTTGGATTCCCAGTTGATCATATAAGCATCAGTGTATCGCTGCTGAGCAATCAGGCGAATGTATTCAGGAACAGGGGTGTGTGCGGGACAGGCGTATTGACAATCCACAACCTGATGGAAGTACTCTGGATCTTTGATATCGGTAGGTTTCAAAAGAAATCCCCTTGTAACACCAAATCAATTTAGTCAACCATACTGGTAGTTTTATTAAGCTGCAACAATGACCAATGACATTTTTTAAAAAAAACCGTTTTTTCTCCATCTAGATTGAAATTACTGGATCGGTGAGAATAGTTGGGACAATTTTATCAACGATCTGAAAACCACATTGCGCTGCGCTAGATCGTCACCTGTTAGAGGAAGACAATGCTTGAAATCATCATTCAGCATGGACTCAACTTCTGCGGCAAACTGCTGTCCCTTAACCATCACAGTGATTTCAAAATTCAGGTGGAAAGACCGATTGTCAAAATTTGCTGTTCCCACATAGGCTCGATCGCTGTCCACCAAAACAACTTTCTGGTGCAAGAAACCCTGCTGATACTGAAAGGCCCTGACACCAGTGTTTCTTAAATCTAAAAGTACGGCATAGGAAGAAAATTGCACCATCCGGTTGTCCGTTTTTCCCGGCAACATCAACCTGACATCCACCCCCCTTAAAACTGCCAGCTTTAGGGCATTTAGAATGGATTCATCCGGTACAAAATAGGGGCCGACAATCCACAGTCTCTCAGTGGCACTGTTAATAACATGAAGAAACATCAGCTGACAGGATTCAACTAGGTCCGCCGGCCCTGTGGGCAATATCAGGACTCGCTGATCACTGTTGACACCATCCGGATGCCAGTCCATCTCTGGCACCTCGCCGGTGACCCAGTACCAGTCCTCAAGAAATGATAGCTGGCAACCCTGTACAGATGGCCCTTCCATCCGTACGTGAGTATCTCGCCATGGGCTAAGCCGCTTATTACCATTGAGGTATTCATCGCCAACATTTGCACCACCCACAAATGCCGTACAACCATCGACCACTACAATTTTTCGGTGGTTTCGAAAGTTAATCTGGAAACGACGGCGCTTACCCCAGCGCCAGGTTCTGAAAGGCTCGATATTGATGCCCGCTTGCCGACATTTATTCAAATAGCACCGCGACAGACTGAAACTGCCAATGGCGTCAAAGAGGAAATAAATCCGTACCCCCTGACGAGATTTTTCGATCAACTTTTCCTGAAGCTCTCTACCAAGTTTGTCGTCACGCACAATATAAAACTGCAGGAGAATGTAGTGCTTTGCTCTGTCTATCTCATCAAAGATACTCGCGAAAGTTTGTTCTCCATTTATCAGCAACCCAACTTTATTCCCCTTGGTAAAGGGCATAAGAGCCAATTTTTCCAGCAACACCCCCCCCGGTGAATTATCTTCCTCCGGGCTGAACAGCGCTGACATCTCAGCCATGAGCTTTTCTGCTATACGGTGGATCTCGAGATCACCCTTCCGACGTGCCTCCACATAGCCATAGAACTTACGCGGACCAAAAAACAAATAGATCGGCACCACGACTGGCGACAGGAATACCAGCCCAAGTGCCCAGGCAATGGCGCCTTGAGGTGTGCGAGATTTGAAAATCGACTCAATAGCCAATAGCACCCCAAGAACGCCCATCAAGGCATAGAGTGGTACCCAGAATTGGGCCAGCAACTTGCCACCCTGAACCAAGGTGTCGAGGATCAGTGACGACCACTGATCCATGAGTTAGTGCTCCGGCCCGATGCGCGAACTTTCTCTCATATCACCCAGGTCCGCACCACACCATTTACAGTGATCTGCATCCATATCGTGCCCTGCCTTGACACAATTTGGGCAGGGATACACTGATTTATTCCGCTGCATTTCATTAGCCAGTTCTGCCGTAATAATACCGGTGGGAATGGCTAGGATGGAGTAACCCGTCAGCATGGCTAGAGTAGATATTATTTGTCCCATAACAGTGTGGGGAGTGATATCGCCATAGCCGACAGTGGTAATAGTCACAATGGTCCAGTAAATACTTTTTGGAATACTAGTAAAACCATTACCCGGCCCTTCTACCACATACATCAGGCAACCAAATAACGTACTCAGTACGAGAACAACTGTGAAAAACAAAAAAATCTTACGCCGTGCCTGTTTGATTGAGCGTATCAAAACATCAGCTTCAGACAGATAGCGAACTAATTTTAGCACTCGAAATATTCGTAAAACGCGAACCAACCGAATAATCAACAGATAGTGGGCACCGGCTACCACGAGAGCCAAGTAAGACGGCACAATGGAAACCAGATCAACAATGCCATAAAAACTAAACAGGTATTTTCGTCTATTGGGAGAGCAGAATATTCTCAGTATATATTCCACGGTAAACAACCCAGTGAATATCCACTCAATCAGAAAAAAACTACTGGAATAGGTACTGACTAAAGACTCAACCGTACTGAAAATCACTGCAAATACACTGATCAGGATGGCGTAGATTAAAAACATATCAAAACGCTGCCCAGCGGGTGTGTCTGTTCCAAAAATTATTCGGTATAGCTCTTGTCGTAATTGTTGCTTTGTCATAATTTGGCGATTCAACCCCACTTAAGTAGATTCATTATAGGCACATGTCAGCACCGCCACACCAGCCCTATCCTTACTGCTAGCACAGTAACCTATACGTCAAAAAATCTACACATTCGCACATTAAAGACAATGAGAGAATTACCTGAAATTTAATGAATAATGGCTATATACTTTGTTCATGCAGGAACAACGCCAGCTACTCAGATCACTATCGCTCACTGAAATCAGCTTCTATGGAATCGGCACTATTGTCGGTGCCGGTATCTACGTACTGCTGGGAAAGGTTGTCAATGAAAGCGGCATGGCAACCCCTGCTGCATTCCTACTGTCAGTGATCATTGCCGGTTTCAGCGCCTACTCCTACGCCCAGATGTCCCGCCGCTTTCCAAATAGCGCGGGTGAAGCTGTGTACATCTTTGAGGGACTGAAATCCAATCACCTGTCAGCACTGACGGGTTTCGCTATATCGGTCAGTGGCATCGTCTCTGCCGCTACTCTCACCAGCGGCTTTACTGGTTATTTTTCATTTTTTTCAGCCCTGCCCCAATGGACAATTATTACCCTTCTAGTGGTCACGCTAACAACGCTGGCCTGCTGGGGCGTTAAGCAGTCCGTTATCATGGCCGTTCTAACCACCTTGATAGAGATTGGCGGACTTCTATTAGTCGTGATCGTTTCCGGCGATGAAATCGCCCACCAGGAAATCCCTTGGGGTGAATTTGTACCTGTTTTTGATCAAGCCCATCTTACCTTCGTTGTCAGTGGTGTATTTCTCGCTTTCTTTGCCTTTATTGGCTTTGAAGATATGGTCAATATGGCCGAAGAAGTCAAAAACCCCGAGCGTAACTTACCTCTCGGTATTGCCATTGCACTGGTTACGACGGGTCTACTCTATGGTGCCGTGGCAATCACGGCACTGGTGACATTACCGCTGGCGGAACTAAGCAATTCTCAGGCACCACTGGCACTGCTCATTGAATACAATAGTAATATTCCCGTAGAAATTATGGCTGTTATCAGTATGATCGCCATCATTAATGGTGCTTTGATTCAGATCATCATGGTTTCCCGCGTGCTCTACGGAATGGCAAAGCGTAATATTGCCCCTAGCTTGCTGGGCTCAGTCAACCCCAAGACTCGAACACCTATAACCGCCACCTTGATCACGGGTACTCTGGTCGTTATCTTTGCACTTTGGCTACCGATAACCACACTGGCAAAGACCACCAGCTCATTGATTTTAGTTGTCTTTACACTGGTCAACCTTTCACTACTTGTATTGAACTGCCGTGAAAAAAACTGGGGCATCCCTGGTCTACTGGCACCCACCATCGGTGCTTTATTGTGTATCAGTTTCCTCGGATTTCAGGTATGGAATTGAACCTGTCATTACCCAAAAAAATGCGCTGTGTTGACATAACTGAACCGGGCACAGCTGATACCCTTGTCGTTGGACAGCGGCCTATACCCACACTAGGAGACGACGAGGTTCTAATCAAAGTTGCGGCTGCCGGCGTCAATCGGCCCGATATTTTCAACGACAAGGTCTCTACCCACCACCAGACGGCGCATCAAACATTCTAGGCCTCGAAGTAGCAGGAGAAATCCTCATGATTGGGAGCAAGGTGAATCACTGGCAAGTAGGTCAGCAGGTCTGTGCTCTACTCACGGGAGGAGGATATAGTGAATATGCCACCGCACACCAGGATTTATGTCTACCTATCCCCTCGCCACTAAACCTGATTCAAGCTGCAGCACTTCCAGAAACTTTTTTTACCGTTTGGCACAATATTTTTGAGCATGCGGCAATAAAACCGGGTGAAACACTACTTATACATGGTGGAAGCAGTGGTATTGGCGCCACTGCAATTCAACTGACAAAGGCCCTTGGCTATCGAGTATTTGTCACGGCAAGTAGCGATAAAAAATGTCAGCACTGTTTAAAGCTCGGTGCTGAAGCGGCCATTAATTATCAGGAACAGGATTTTGTCACTGCTACCAAAGAGCTTACTGATGGCCGCGGAGTTGACGTCATTCTGGATATGGTGGGGGGTGATTATGTACAGAAAAATATTCGTGCTGCCGCGTTTCGGGGCCGAATTATCTCCATCGCGTTCCTTCGAGGCTCAAGAGTTGATGTGGACTTAATGCCAATGATGCTCAAGCAACTGGTATTAACGGGTTCTACCCTCCGCACCCGGCCCACAAAAGAAAAAGCGACCATCGCAAAGGCGTTGCTGGCTAATGTCTGGCCACTATTGGAAAATGGCACTATTGCCCCGGAGATCTGCGCTACATTCCCGATGGCAGATGTTGCCAACGCTCACCGACTAATGGAGAGTAATGAGCATATTGGCAAAATTGTATTAACTTTTTTCAATTAGCTCTTTTTAATTAACCCTTTTTGATTAACCCTACACCAAGGAACGTTCTCACCCCATGAGCAAAGAAACCAGGCTGGTTTATTCAACGGACACTGGCCGCATCAAGCCAACTGAAGAACCTCAGAAACAACCCAGCGGTGACGGTATCGTTCGTATCCGGCGGGAAGTTAGTGGCCGTAAAGGTAAAGGGGTCTCTACCATCAGTGGTCTGGACTTACCAGACAATGAATTAAAACAACTGGCCAAGAACCTGAAGCAACTCTGCGGCACCGGTGGCTCGGTAAAAAGTGGGGTGATTGAAATACAAGGGGATCACCGGGAGAAACTCCGCAACGAATTAGAAGGACTAGGTCATAGCGTCAAACTGGCAGGTGGTTAAACGATGCCCATAATCGCCCCCTATGGCAGCTGGACCTCACCCATTGATCCGGAGCTGCTTGCCTCATCATCGCCCTCTTTTTCTTGTCCCAGTAGTGATGGAGACAACCTTTACTGGATTGAATCCCGCCCCTGGGAAAATGGTCGATCGGTGGTAGTACGGCGCGACAGTGAAGGGGCCATACACGATGTTCTACCATCGCCATTGAGTGCCCGGAGCAAGGTGCATGAATATGGCGGAACACCCTACATTGTCGTAGACGATACACTCTATTTTTGCCTTTATGATGACCAAAGACTTTACCGCCTCGACCTGAGTGAAGACAGTGCCTTGTCAACCCCAGCGCTGCCCATCCCCATCACTCCGAATGAGGACTATCGGTTTGCCGATTTTTGCTATGACAAACTTCACCACCGTCTGATCTGCGTAGCAGAAATCCATACCAATCAATCTGAGCATGGAAACCAGATGCCCGACAATCAGATTGTCGCAATCCCCCTGGATGATTCAATGCAAGTTATCACTCTATGTAGCGGTGATGATTTTTATGCCTATCCACGGCTCGACAATACGGGCGAAAAACTTTGCTGGATCAGCTGGAACCACCCAGACATGCCATGGGATAACACCACACTTTGGCTGGGCTCTTTGGATAAAAATGGTCTTTTCTATAATCAAACACCGGTGGTTGGCAATGGGGGAGAAGCTATCTTTCAACCACAGTGGTCCCCTGACAACCAACTGTATTTTGTCTCTGATCGCGACAATTGGTGGAATATCTACCGCTGGCAACCCACTACGGGCATCGAACCCATACATCCAATGGCTGCAGAGTTTGCTACCCCTCTGTGGGTATTGGGTATGTCTACCTACGGCTTCTGCAGTGACGGGACACTGGTGTGCGGCCATACTTGCGACGGGACTTGGCAGTTAAGTACAAAAAAGCCTGAGGAGTTGGACTTTCAGCCTATAAAAAACCAGTACTGTAGTATCACAGATCTCTTTTGTGATGGAAAAAAAGCTTGGCTAGTGGGGGCATCCCCTATTAATAGTGGAGAATTAGCTGAGCTGGACATAGACAACCAGACGCTCAGGGCCGTAACACAAAGCTGCCCTCTCAATATTGATCCAAGCTATTTTTCCCAGCCAATTCCGATTCATTATCCTACTTCGGATCAAGCCACAGCCCATGCTTTTTTCTACCGCCCCACTAATTCAGACTTTGAAGGTTGCGAAGGAAGCCTTCCGCCACTGATTGTTATTTGTCATGGCGGTCCAACTGGCGCCACCAGCACCGCACTGAACCTAAAAATCCAGTACTGGACTAGTCGTGGCTTTGCCGTACTCGATGTCAATTATCGGGGAAGCACCGGATATGGTCGTTGCTACCGAGAACAGCTAAATGGACAGTGGGGTATTGTTGATGTCACTGACGTTGTGGCGGGAGCGAAACACCTGATAGAACAAGGAATGGTAGACTCAGAAAAAATGGCTATTCGCGGTAGCAGCGCAGGTGGCTATACCGTTCTGGCGGCGCTGTGCTTCCACCGACTATTTAAAGCCGGCGCTTGCCTGTACGGCATTGGCGACTTGGAAACCCTGGCGAGATACACGCATAAATTTGAATCCCGGTATCTGGATAAATTAATCGGTCCCTATCCCGCTCAAAAAGCTCTATATCAGGAAAGATCACCAATTCACCATATCGACCAGTTGCACTGCCCCGTTATCTTTTTTCAAGGGTTGGATGACAAGGTTGTACCACCGGAGCAAGCTCTGGCTATGACCAACGCCCTGCGAGAAAAACACCTACCCGTGGCCTATTTATCTTTTGAGGGTGAAGGACATGGGTTTCGAAAGGCAGAGACAATTAAACAATCACTGGAAGCCGAGCTCTATTTTTATGGCAAAGTATTTGGCTTTATTCCCCAAGGGAAATTACCTGTCATCCCTATCAGCAACCTCTAGGTATCCTAAGTGAGCAGATACAGGCCACCGGCACCCAAAAGCGCACCCTACATCACACCAGAGGGTGCTCGAGTTCTCGAGAAAGAATTAAAATATTTATGGAAAGTGGAACGGCCCGAGGTGACCGCTACCGTCCACGAAGCAGCAAAAAATGGTGACCGCTCAGAAAACGGTGATTATATTTATGGTAAAAAACGGCTCCGTGAAATAGATCGCCGTGTACGTTATCTCAGTAAACGGCTGGATAATGTCACCATTGTGGATCGCATCCCTAGCGATACAAGTAAGGTTTTCTTCGGTGCCTGGGTGACCCTAGAAGACAGCAACGGCGATGAACAGTGCTACCGCATTGTGGGTGCCGATGAAATCGACCCGAGAGAAAATAAAATTAGTGTCGACTCACCAATGGCGAGAGCTATTCTTGGCAAACGAATTGATAACAACATTAAGGTGAATAATAGCTGTTGGATCATTACAAATATCCACTACGTGCCCATGGAATAGAATAACAATCAACTGTCACAAAAGAATTACGCTGAAGACGCATCAACAGCCAATAATTCAGTAATCGGGAAGTTCTTAACCTCAACACCAAAATCACCCTCTTTCAGCACCTTGAGAATTAGCACTTCTTTCGCTTCACTAGCTTACTGATAACCTGAATATCAATTTTTTTCTCGCAGAACACGCCAACGGCTATTCTGATTAACCGTCCTCAATAGGAACCATGCCAGCCAAGGCGCTTCTAACTGGGTATTCTTCCAGATGTACCCCGTTATCCCCATCCTTTAAAACTTTGCATATCAGCCAATCTCGAGGCAACGTACCACGCTCCACGTCTAGTAGATTCACAACTTCTTCTTCGGTTTTATTTTTTTCTTTATCAAGCACTAATCTCACTTCGGGAAGGTGACGCTTTTTTTCTTTTGAAGACAGAACAATTCCGATAAAGCCATTACTCAACTCTACAATGGTACCCGGTGGATAGGGGCCCATTAACTGAATGAATTCCAGTGCCAGCTCCTCGTCAAATTGTTTACCACGCTGCCGGTATATTTCTTTCAGCGCATCCAATGTTGAGCGGGCTGCATCGTAACAACGATCACTGGTCATAGCGTCAAAAGCATCGACAATAGAAATAATTCGTGAGTACTGAGACAGCTCTTTGGCAAACAGACCACGAGGATATCCTTGGCCATCGATTTGCTCATGATGATTAAATGCCACATCGACTGCGTAACTCATAGAACCTTCCGATTTCATCAAAAGGTTTCGCCCGATTTCAGGGTGCATTTTCATTTGGGCAAACTCTTCTTCAGAAAGTTTGGCCGGTTTATTGAGAATTTCGTCTGGAATTTGCATCAACATTGCTGGAACTGCAACGATGCAAGCTAGGGCTTGAGCAAGCGTTACCGGAAGATGAAACACTCACTGAGGACTTACTTGATAGTTTGGCCAAAAATCAGGTGGACTACACCCTCTTCTTTCGAAACCTTTGCTATTTTGATGAAAGCGACCCTGATAAAGATGTCCTAGATAAAAGTGTCCTTGATAAAAGCGCCGGCGATGAAACCTCTGCGCACACTGCGCTTAGGGACCTTTTCTTGGATAGATCGGCCTGTGACGACTGGATCAAACGTTATCGTCAACGCTTGGCACTTGAACAACGAGACCCAGTAGATCGTCGAGAAGCGATGCGGCAAACTAACCCCAAATATGTACTGCGAAACTATATGGGAGAAATTGCCATCCGCAAGGCAGAAGATGAACAAGATTACGGTGAAATAGACCGAATCCTTGCGCTGTTGCAATCACCCTTTGATGAGCATCCAGATTGCGAAGAATACGCAAAACATCCACCAGACTGGAGTCAGCAACTTAGTGTAAGTTGCTCTTCATAAAAAGGCTTGAATCACTTTTTTCTGGCTAGCGTTAATCCATCAGCAATGGGAACCATGCTGATATCTACCCTGCTATCCGCTAACAAATATTCATTGAAAGCCCGGATAGCCTGGGTATCCACATCCTGCTTTTGAGCGTCAATCACAGCGCCATCCCAAAGCACATTATCCACAGCAATGAGACCACCTGAGCGTATAAGCTGAAAACAGCATTCAAAATACGCTTTGTAGTTTTCCTTATCGGCATCAATGAAGGCAAAGTCAAAGGTTGACGCTAGCCCATCATCGATCAACCTTCCAAGGGTTTCTGTTGCAGGCGCCAGATGTAAATCAATCTTCTGCGATACCCCGGCCTCCAGCCAGTAACGACGAGCAACGGAGGTATATTCTTCACTGATATCACAGGCAATGATTTGCCCGTTGTCGGGTAAGGCCATTGCCACAGCCAAAGCACTGTAACCGGTGTAAACCCCTACCTCGATAGTCTTTCTAGCCCCAATCAACTGGACTAGAAGTGCCATAAGTTGCCCCTGCTCAGGGGCAATTTGCATATTTGCTGTGGGGAGAGATGACGTCTCCCCCCTTAGAGCCTTTAAAATATCAGGCTCACGGAGAGATACATAGAGAAGGTAGGCATGGAGCTGCTCTGTCAGATTGATACTTTTATTCGACATATCAATACCTATAATCTAAACCCTATCAATAAAAAACCGCTACCGAAGATGTATATCACTTCCCCGAACCTAACATCACACCTATCCAACGCGTGTCTTCATCATTTTCCAGTGAAATTTTTACCATAATCGTCAGTGGTATTGAGAGCAGCATGCCCACCGGGCCTAAAACCCACCCCCAAAAAACTAATGATAGAAAGACAACTAATGGTGATAAATTAAGTCCCTTGCCCATCAAGCGGGGCTCCAACAAACTCCCCACAGAAACATTGACCACTAGATAACCAAGGGCGACGAGCCCAGCAGGTAAAGGGCCTAACTGAATAAGTGCTAATAAAATTGTAGGTACCGCAGCAATAATAGACCCAACGGTGGGAATAAAATTAAGCAAAAAAGCGATCAGCCCCCACATCACAGGGTAATCCACACCAAGTATCCATAACCAAATAAAAACCAAAACCCCGGTTAATAGACTTAGAAGTGATTTAAGACCCAAGTAACTGTGTACGCTTTCTGAAAATCTCGACAGCTCTTGATTGGGGGTTCCTGCGTGATTTCTAGCAAATTGAAATTTTTCACTGAACCCCATTTCTTCCGCCAGAATAAAGATCACAGTCAATAAGATCATAAAGGCATTGGTCATCACATTACCGAAAGAAGCCAAGGTATTACCCGCCAATTGCATGACAGCACTGGGGTCAAAGCTTTGCTTCATCTGCTCCATATCAAAGCTCATACCGTGATCACTTAACCAATGTAACAGGCCGCCACTCATCTCCTGTAGCCTTGCCTGATATTCTGGTAAGTTCTGGCGAAAATCATTAATAGAAGAACCCACCAGAACACCAATCAACCACCCTCCCAATACCACTAAGCTGACAATCAGACAAATGGCCAATCCACTAGGTACTTTCTTTTTTCTCAACCAAGCCAATAATGGTGAAAAAATCAATGCAATAAATACTGAAAGTAAAAAAGGCACCAGTATCGATTCTGCTGACTTAATGCCTGCAACTACAACTACAAATGCCGCGGCAACAAGGAGTCCCCTCGCCATTGGTGAATATCCCTTGCTCATTTATTCTCTCCAATTAATCCTGCCAGTAACTGCTTTACGTCTTCAATTCCTTTTTCCGTCAACAAGTAACCTGAGCCACCGATATATTCATACTCATTGATGTCATCACAACACCGACGGATTGCTTCAAGTTGCTCATCATGTCTGATCGGCATTCCCAGAAATACCTGCCAGTCGTTTTCCGTGGCCCGACCTTCCACAACTAACGTCAGCAACGAGACAAGGTTTTGTTTTTCTAATCGGTATACGGGCGTCCCTACCCGAACAAAGACCAGAAAAATAAGTGCCAGAAAGATAAAGGTAAAAAACAAGGTCAGTAAAAAATTCATGGCATCACTATTCGTTAAAGCCCGCTCAATGAAGACGTGTACTTACTCAGTATTGAAAGAAGACAGCTCCTGAGTTAACTGTGCAAGCAATACCGTACGTTTCTCGCTTTCCTGGTCGGTAAGTTGCTCAATATTCGTGGCAATTTTTCGCACTTCATGCAACCGTTCTTGAAGTACTCCAATACAATTATTGATCATGACCGCTTCATTTTGAAAAGCATCCTTTTTTCGTAATCTAACTCTAGCCGTCAGATCACCCTCTGCCAGTTTTTCCATCTGGCGAACAATCACATAAACAGGGCCAGCAATTTTATGACTGGAGATCAAACTGCCCCACCAAACACCGCCAATCAATATCACTTCTATAATAGCCAACAGCAATGTTTGTTTCGTGCTAAACGGAAACCCCTGTGAATTGGGCAATATGCTATTAATCATGATAAACAGGTTAACTAGTAATACCGTAACGGCCACTGCCAACAAGGAATACTGGTACTGAAATCCACTATTGATAACGACCGTACTTCGACGGTTATTCATTGTCTTTCCCCACATTTTTCCAGCCTAATTCATGTGTCGTTTGAGGGCGATTATCGAGATAACACAGGGATTTTATCTGTGGGCTCTCTTTCATCACTGGCATCATGAATGTCAGAGCGTAACCCAGACTATTACAACCTTCCCAGCCGAGCAATGGTTATTCTAGGACATACCGCCCCACAAACTGATCCTACTAAGCTCCAGATAATGGACACTCAGATCACAAATTGTCGTATCGAGCGTATAAAGTGAGAGCGGCGTTAGTACCGAGCGATCAGAGACATGAGAGCGAGAGCTGGAATCATTAATGAGAAAGAGGGCTATCTGCTACCCAGACAGCCCTCCTCTAAATGTGTTTTCACAGAATTATTTACAGGGCCAAATGATCGTTAGAGTTCCTTGGTAGACCGAAATTCGATCTCTGGATATCGCTCTTCCGTGAGCGATAAATTAACTCGAGTCGATGCCAAGTAGGTCAGATGGCCACCGCCATCCAGAGCAACACCATCTGGGACCTTCCGTTTAAGTTCCTCGACTTTCTTCTGATCATCAGACTCAATCCACCGCGCGGTATAAACATTAACGGCCTCGTACACTGCGTCTACACCGTATTCATCCTTAAGCCGGTACGCAACGACTTCAAACTGTAACTGCCCCACTGCGCCGACAATAATATCGTTGTTGTTAAGGGGGAAAAACACCTGCGTACTACCCTCTTCTGAAAGCTGTTGGATACCTTTCTGCAGCTGTTTCATTTTCATAGGGTCACGCAATCGAATCCGCCTAAACATTTCAGGAGCAAAGTGAGGGATTCCGGTAAATTTCAACGCTTCACCGCCAGTAAACGTATCACCAATTTGAATCGTACCGTGGTTATGCAGCCCGATAATGTCACCGGCCATGGCTTCTTCCACGGTCACTCGCTCACCCGCTTTAAAACCCACGGCATCGACAATACGCACATCCTTACCTAGGCGCACATGATGCATTTTCATGCCCTTGGTATATTTTCCTGAACAGACGCGCATAAAAGCAATTCGATCCCGGTGTTTTGGATCCATATTGGCCTGAATCTTAAATACGAACCCAGAAAACTGTTCCTCGGTGGCAACAACCTCACGCTCCATGGTCGCACGAGGCAGTGGAGCTGGCGCCCAGTCTACAAAATAATCCAGCATTTCTCGTACGCCGAAATTGGACAACGCGGTACCAAAAAATACGGGCGTCAATTGGCCGGCCAAAAATAAGTCCATATCAAATTGGTTGGTGGCACCTCGCACCAGCTCTATTTCCTCGCGGATATCATCAACGTTGTAACCTAAAAGCGCCGTGGCCTCATCGGAATCCAGCCCTTTTATCTGGATATCATCAGGGATGGTATGCCCCTTTCCCTGCTGGAAAACATGGATGGTATCGGTATAGAAGTTGTAAACGCCCTTGAACTCCTTGCCGCTTTCAATCGGCCAATTGATGGGCGCTCCAGCAATATCTAATACCGCTTCAATTTCGTCCAGTAGCTCTACAGGATTACGGATATCACGATCCATTTTATTGACAAAGGAAATGATCGGGGTATCCCGTAAGCGGCACACTTCCATTAGCTTGACGGTACGTTTTTCGACACCCTTAGCCCCATCAATCACCATCAACGCCGAATCTACAGCCGTGAGTGTTCGGTAGGTATCTTCCGAGAAATCCTCGTGCCCTGGGGTATCAAGCAAATTGACCATTCGGTCTTTATAGGGAAATTGCATAACGGAAGAAGTAACCGAAATACCACGCTCTTGTTCCATTTGCATCCAGTCAGAAGTGGCATGACGGTCACTTTTCTTACCCTTTACCGTCCCCGCCACCTGAATAAGGTTGCCGAATAAGAGTAACTTTTCAGTAATAGTCGTTTTACCGGCATCCGGGTGAGAGATGATAGCGAATGTTCGTCTCTTATTGATTTCGTTAATAAAATTGGCGTCAGCCATTGTTTCTGATTCCCGGTCTATACCGCTACTGATACTGGTGAGGTTTACTGACCAAACATTATTTTCATAATGGGCACAGCAAAAAGGACGCCATTATACAGCTAGGAGTGAATGTATTTCAGCTGACTTATTTTGGCCTGCTGGTGCAAAGGATGCGGGGGCTTCAATGTTAGGACAACGGTAGGTAGGGAAACAAGCCTAGACGCCATACGTAGGGGTCTATGATTGTCAGGCCCTAGCCATATGCTCAAGTTCATCTTTGAAGCCTGGGTGCGCAATGGCAACCAATCGCTCTCTTCGCTCACTAAGACTCAAACCATGTAGATATGCCACACCATATTCAGTCACCACATAATCCACCTGTGCACGAGATGTAACGACGCCAGCCCCTTGGGATAGATAAGGCACAATTCGTGAGCACTGACCCGACAAGGCCGTGGAAGGAAGCGCAATGATTGAACGCCCCCCCTCAGACAACTGAGATCCGGTAACAAAATCCACTTGTCCGCCAAAACCGGAATAGACTTTGTCACCGATAGAATCTGCACAAACTTGACCCGTAAGGTCAATCTGAATGGCGCTATTGATAGAGACAACTTGAGGATTCTTACGAATCACTGCCGGGTTATTAACGTATTCGATATCGAGAAATGCCACTTCAGGATTATCATCCACAAAATCATAAAGCGCCTTTGATCCCTGCACGAAACCCGTGACAACTTTACCCCGGTGCACCACCTTCAGAGAATTATCAATGACCCCAGATTCGATCAATGGCGGCACTCCACTGGAAAACATTTCCGTGTGAACACCAAGGTGCTGATGCCCTGATAGATTTAAAAGTACGGCATCGGGAATACCCCCAATACCCATTTGCAAGCAGTCTCCATCTCGTATCAGAGATGCCACATGGCCGCCAATTTTCCCAAATACTTCCGAGGGTTCCGTAGGTTCAAAATTTGGAATTTCGCTGTCAATTTCCACGGCATAATCAATCGACTTCAGAGGAATCATGGCATCGCCATGGGTCCGGGGCATATTTGGATTAATTTGAGCAATAATTATTTTTGCCACGCCACAGGCAGCCAATGTTGCCTCAACAGAGACCCCCAGAGAGCAGTTGCCATGATTGTCCGGAGGGGAAACCTGTATCAAGGCAACATCAATGGGCTGCCTGCCACTACGAAATAGCTTTGGAATTTCAGATAGAAAAATAGGAACGTAATCGGCCTGACCTGTATTAACCAGTTTTCGGGTACTATGACTAACGAAGTAACAACGATTGCGAAGATGCCCCTGCAGATGAGGCTGGCATACTGCTTCAGCATGTTCAAGATGAAGCTGCAATAATTCTACATTTTCTAGATCGACCACATGTTTAGCTAATGCTTCCAACATCTTGTAAGGTGTTGCCGCCATAGAGTGACACCAAATTCGATCGCCCGATTTGATATGTGCAACTGCCTCTTGAGCCGTCGAATAAACTACTGCCATTACCCTGCTCCAATCATATTTCAATGAATTGTATATGCTGACTATTTTGAGTGCGCGATATTAAATTTTTGTGAAATCTTATGATTTGATCTAAAACAGGAAATTGCTCTAGCTGTCAGCAAGAATTTACTGCAATCGTATACACAACCTAAACGTTAGCGCCGAAGAGTAAGTCCCTGCGACGGAGGGGTGCGACATTTTGTCACATCCTCAAAACCGCCGTAGAACAGTAGAATTGCGTTTCTCAATCCCCTACTGGACATCTTCCCCTTGAAAAGCAGCTCTTTGAAAACCACCTCTGCACTGGCTTCGCTGTTAATCACCGCTCTGGCATCCACGGCTTATGCCGACCATAGCCATATCGAAGAGATAAGTGTCACGAGCCAGCGACTCTCCCCTACCGCCCCCATGATAATCTCCCCCGCAGAGGAACCCGTTATTGATACCGCAGCACTACTGAAAAGGGTGCCAGGAGCAAATATCAATAGTAATGGCATTCTCTCCGGTATTGCTCAGTACAGAGGTCTATACGGTGATCGAGTGAGTGTTCATATTGATCATTCACCCAGTCTGACAGGTGGCCCTAATGCGATGGACACACCGCTGTCCTACACACCACCGATGCTGCTTAAATCTCTTGAGGTTCATCGAGGTATTGTCCCCGTCAGCATCGCGCAAGAGAGTATCGGCGGTCATATCACAGCCAAGCTGGATCGTGGTGAATTTACTGACCAAGACGAGCTCACACTTTCTGGTGGAGTCTCAAACCGCTTTAATAGCAATAGTGATGGATTCAGTAATGCCGTTAAATCGGTATTGTCCAATAAAAATCACAAGCTGTCCCTGTTAGCCAGCCACGATGAAGGTGATGACACTCGCATTGGTGACGACGATAAACTTGGCGGCACCCAGTATCGACGTAGCCGCTACGACCTGAGCTATGGATGGCAAAATGATACGACAGGGTTAGACATCTATGTAGGGAAACTGGATACACGAGATACTGGTACTCCCGCTCTACCAATGGATATTAAATATATCGACAGCGATATGGCCGGGGCAGATTTGAGTAAAACGTTTGGTGATGTTGTGGTATCTGGACACTTGTCCTACAACCATGTGAGTCATGCCATGGACAATTTCTCTCAACGTCCAGAACCAATACCCATGCAATTTCGTCGAAATAAAGCCACGGCACACAATACAGCCTGGTCGCTAGACGCCAAATGGCCCCTGTCATTAGGTGAAGGCTCTAATGGTTTCCTCTCGGTTGGTACAGATGGCAATCTAACCGTACATAACGCAACCATTACCAATCCAAATAACACCATGTTTACTGTGAATAATTTTGAGGACGCTGAACGAGATGCTCTTGGCATTTTCACTGAGTGGGAAGGCATCGTAGGCACTTGGCAGGTGCAAAGTGGCATCCGCTACACTCGTGTCAGCATGGATAGCGACCCTGTTTCTGCAACGGGTATGATGGGTATGAATGCCAACCTTCTCGCGAAGACCTTTAATAGTGATGATCTCGACAAGGATTATCACAATATTGATCTGGCATTTAATGCCAGCAGAGTACTGAGCAGTAGCACCATCTTCAATGTAGGGCTGGGCCGTAAAAACCGTGCTCCGTCCTATCAGGAACGCTATCTGTGGCTCCCTCTTCCCGCCTCTGGTGGTTTGGCCGACGGCCGTAGTTATATCGGCAATCTAGATCTCGATAGCGAAACCGCTTACGAAATTACCACAGGTCTTGAATGGGATTCAGGACGTGCCTGGGCAACCCCCCAGATATTTTATCGCCATATAGATGACTACATTCAAGGTGTACCGGCTACCAGTATGCTGGCAAATATGGTCAGCACCATGATGAGCGGTAAAATGGCTCTGATGTTCGACAATATCGACGCCAAAATGTATGGCCTTGATATGGGCTACGGTTATGTTCTTTCTGGAAGCTTTAGCTTGGTTGGCTCTCTGAGCTATGTACGCGGTAGGCGCGATGATAGTAGTGACAATCTCTACCGAATCGCACCACTGAATAATCAGCTGGCTCTACAATATGAGAAAAATGAGCTGAGGCTGAAAATAGAATCGGTTCTCTACGCCAAACAAAACAAAGTCTCTGAATTCAACCAAGAAGAGGAAACCTCAGGCTACGGGACTATCAACCTGACGGGTAATTATCAATTAACGCCAAAACTGTCCATTTCTGGCGGTCTAGAGAACCTGTTAGACCACCGCTACGAAAACCATCTAGCGGGCTATAACCGAAATAGTGATAGCGATATTGCTGTTGGAGATCGACTTGCCGGATCGGGAAGAAATATTTTTGTCGCTTTCGCCCTAAACTGGTAACAGGTTCATATGATACCATGATGACATGGGAATATATGGCTCTTTAACTATCTCAGCAGCAAGGCAAAATCTTCGCCAGCTGAGCATCATCAGGAACATCGCTCTTGGGGGCCAATTATTTGCCCTTCTTTTTTTTAGCCAGATTCAAGATATTGGTTTACCCGTTACCACACTGAGTATTGTGCTGGCTCTCTATGGTCTGGTCATTGTCACCACGTGGTGGCGCTCTTTTCAAAGCCCGGCAATTACTGAGCTTGAATTCTTCAGCCACTTATTAATTGATATTCTGTTCTTTACAGCCTTACTGTATTTTAGTGGCGGCGCCTCCAATCCTTTTGTCTCATACTATCTCGTGCCTATCAGTATCGCGGCGACCACACTGCCCTTACGCTATACATGGAGTATTGCTCTGCTATCGCTGGGCGCCTACAGCTGGTTATTAGTGAATTACCTTCCTATCCCGGCACTATCGCCTGCACTTGAACAGGGGGACCACCACGACAGCAGTAACAATTTGCACATTCTGGGTATGTGGTGCAATTTTGTAGTGAGCGCCCTATTGATTACCTACTTTGTTACCCGCATGGCCAGCACGCTTAAAGAACAGGAAATAAAGTTGGCTCAGCAGCGGGAAGATCAACTCAGGGACGAACAGGTCATAGGTATTGGCACACTCGCTGCAGGGACAGCACACGAACTAGGCACGCCGCTCAACACCATGAAAATTTTGGTGGACGAGATGAGAGATGAAATTCAGGATGAAAAATCGGATTTTGATGAAGACCTGTCCATTCTGCAACAACAAATCGAACAATGTCGTACCACGCTTAAACAATTGGTTGTTACCGCAGAAGCATCAACGGACGGTCTGGAAATCAAACCCATCAGGGAATATTTCGGAAAGCTGCTGGAACGCTGGCAAGTCATGCGTCCAAAAATACAGGCTAATATTCACTACTCGGACAATCTTCCTGAGGGCAATACATGCTTTCACTCCACCATCGCTCAATCACTAACCAACCTGCTAAACAACGCCGCAGATGCTAGCCCTGAACGGATTGAGGTGGCGTTATCTTGGGACACAAAAATAGTAGAGCTGAGTATTCGAGATTACGGTGAGGGCATCACGCCGAAGCAACGCGAAACACTGGGCAAACCGTTTAATTCAGAAAAACCTGATGGCATGGGGCTGGGGCTATTTTTAACTCAGGCATCCATCAATCGCTACGGTGGAGAAGTCACTATCCGGCCTGCCAGTGGACGGGGAACCCTTACCCAAGTGTTGCTTCCACTAACAAATGATCTGGAAGTACCTCTGCCATGAATCAGAAAACTCTATTAATTGTTGATGATGATTATACTTTTTCCAGTATTCTTGGCAGAGCTCTGACGCGCCGTGGGTATCAGGTATTCACAGCAGCAGCAGCAGCAGCAGCTGTTGAACTCTGCAAACAATACCAACCTCAACAAGCCCTCGTTGATCTCAAACTTGAATCAGAATCTGGGTTGAATTTACTACCTCAGCTTAAAGCGGCTAACCCAGATATTCAAATGCTAGTCCTAACTGGCTACTCTAGTATTTCCACTGCAGTGCAAGCCATCAAAATGGGTGCTGTAAATTATTTATGCAAACCCACAGGTGTGGACGATATTTTAGCGGCCTTCGACAACACCAGACCCAACCCCCACATAGCTATTAAGGAAACCCCACTCTCCGTGGATCGGCTAGAATGGGAACATATTCAAATGATATTGGCAGCAAATAACGGTAATGTTTCCGCAACATCAAGAAGTTTAGGCATGCATCGGAGGACATTACAACGCAAACTACTTAAACGGCCGGTTAAAGAGCAGCTCTAAGCAACATGCAAAAACGTCTAATGAATATTTTTTGATAAGGTATGATGACATGAAAAAATATATATTTAAGCCCCCCTTTTCTTACATAGTAGTGTTTATAGTCGTTGCAACTATAATGACTACCTACGAAGCAATCAAAGAGACTATTTTTGATGGAAGACTTTCACAGTGGGAGTCACATATGATCACGATAGTTGTGACATCTTTTCTAGCAACATTAGCAGCGATAATTATGCAATCCTGGACCAAAAGTCTAGCTTACAAAGAACAAGAACTAATAGAAAAAGAAGCCAGTGTGGCCGCACAAAAACTAATCCTTGGTGCAGTTAACCATATTCTGAACAATTTTTTGAATCATTTTCTGATTATTAGGATTAACCTAGAAAAAAACACGCCTATTGAAAAAAATACACTAGACATGTTAGATCAGAGCGTCGCAGATGTTTCTGAGAAACTAAGAGTACTTGAATTACTTGATAACCCAGAAAAAAAAGCAAGTTACAAAAATATTTACCCCAGTTAAATTACTTCCCAGTTAGACGAAGAGCAGGTCTATTAAAAGGCTTCAATGTAAAAAATTCATGGTCATATGTATTGGCCGTACTTCACTAATACCTAAAATTTCCACTTTTATTTAAAATGGATTAGTATCTATCCAAGCCTAGACCAAAGAAATGCTAATAAAGACATCAAAAGCTAACCATCAATCGAAATATTACTTATCCGATCACTATAATTTTTTTCTTAATTTGCTAAGTCTATTATGATACCGAAGATGTGATAAAGTGCTTTACGCCATTTATTTTTAAGAAGTGGCATTACTAAGCAAACAGCATGGCATGGAAATGTTCCAAAAAAACAATGAGGAGCATCTTAAATCTATGAGTAAAATGCAAGAACTAGTGCAAAAACCAGATGCGATGGATATTTGGTTTGAAAACAAGAAAAAAATGAGAGATTGACAGAGGATTAGTAGAAAGTAGCCGAATGACGCCTAACAAGAGAGGTTGTGGGGCCTAGACAGAAACCAGCCCTGATCAAGATTGGCGTCAAGTAATACACGTCAGTTTAATACTCGATAACCTCTGCCTCGCAAGCAGTTTTTCACCACTCTGTCCCGCTCGCGATTGCCAGAACTTGTCCCCTTAATACCGCCTGTCACGGCCCCCACGCCAGCGCCTTTTGCTGCAGTACTGCTATCACCGACAATAGCACCTAAGACCCCGCCCACTAGGGCGCCACCCACCGCAGATGTAGTGGCTTTTTCTGCCACAGGAACCTGCGTTGCAAAACTACTGCAAGCTTCCGTATCACGGTAATACTGCTGCATATCGACACCCTGATTATCAATGATGATGCCGCCATTATTCGCTTGTTGAGAATGGTGCCTGTTGGCGCAACCAGATATGGCGAACGCCAAAAAAAATAGAAGAAGTCCTTTATACATAGCTTTTTTCTTCACCTTTCATACAAACAACTCACTGGCCCATATGGCCATAAACGTACCTTATTTGTAATGAACGTATGAGAGTCAAAATCGTTGGCAGTAATTCAATCTGTTATGGGGTTCGACCCATAACAGATTTTGGTTATAGCCATTTTTCTGTAGATTTCTTATGATTATTTCACTCCACTCATAAGACCACGAACAGCTGCAGGGAGATCTGCTGGCAAAAAGACTAATTTAGAATTATCTGATTTAGCCATTTCACGCACTGCCTCAACATATTTTTCACCCAATAAATAAACGGCAGGTAATTCCTTACCCTGTATGCCTTCGGTTACTTTTTCAATGGCTTCTTTGGTGGCCGTTGCTAGAACTACTTTGGCTTCTGCATCACGCCTTGAAGCTTCAAGGCGACCATCTGCTTCCAAGATAGCCGCAGTTTTTTCACCATCAGCACGGGTGACTGTTGCACGACGTTGTCGCTCTGCTGCAGCTTGCTCTTCCATAGCTGTTTGCATGGTGCCAGAAGGGTTAATATCCTGAATTTCTACCGTTTTCAGGGTAATACCCCAGTCCGCTATATCATCAGATATAGAGGCTTTTAGCTTCGCCTTAATCTGATCTCTGGATGACAGTGCATCATCCAAGTTCATCTCACCTACAATGGAGCGCAACGAGGTCTGTACTAAAGTACGGATAGCCAGCTCGTAGTCTTCAATGCCATACACGGCCTTTTCTGGAGAAACGATGTTGATATAGGCTACCGCATTGGCAATGATGACCACGTTATCCCGAGTAATCACTTCCTGAGAAGGGATATCCAGCACAATATCTTTAGTGGTGACTTTGTAGGCCACTGAGTCCACATAGGGAATGATGATATTGAGCCCTGGTGGTAGGGTTTTATGGTATTTACCCAAACGCTGGACTACTTGCTTACTGCCCTGAGGAACTAAACGAACCCCTAAACCAATCGTAATAACCGACAAAACTAATATTGCAAAAACAACTACTGTTCCTTCCATTTCAAATGACTCCTGATTATTAACTTAAAATCTCAATTAGACCCGATGAACTAGACCTTAACTGAGGCTATATCTAATCCAATTTAACGACGATAAGGGTGTTACCCGAAAAGTCTTTAATAAAAACCCTATCGCCAACCGACACATCATGTTCACAGATAAATTCCCACTCATCTGAACCCAGCACGGGTGTGGTGAATCGAACGATGCCGCGTCTCTCAGCCATGGGGGTTTTTATTACTTGCCCAGACTCACCAATAGCAGCCTCACGCGCTATACCTGCAGTGGTTTTATCAATCATTTTTGGCTTAAGTGCCTTAAACCAAAACAAAGCAAAACCACAGGAGGCAACAATCCATATGGACAGCTGGATAGCGAGATCCATCGTAGGGAAGAGCCATAAAGCAATACCGACAATAATAGCCCCCAGACCAAACCAAAAAATGGTGAAACTTGGCAGAAAAATTTCAACAATTACCAAGCCTATGCCCAACACTAACCAATGCCAGTAAGCAAATTCTAACTCCATTAATGGTCTCCCTTTCGTTTATCTATGACGGTATCCTCAGGGTTCAATCCTACCACTAAGTCCAACGAATTGGCTAAGAACAAGAACTAGCTAATAATGAGAATACTCACTGAAAATAGGCCCCAGGCTATCATTTTCCAGGTCGTAAATACCTGCTGTCAGGCATAGGCCAAAATCAGGCAAAAACCCGCTGTTACACCCAAACAGAGTGGCAACCGGTTCAGCATCAACCCTGCCATCTCAAAGCTTGCTGGCTCGACAATGTAGTCCGTTGTACCTTCCATCATCATCGTCATGAAAAACAGTTTAGAGAACACGGTCAAATATCCCGAGAAAAGAGCTAAATTTTCTCTCTCAGAGTATCTTTTTGTGAACCGCATCACAGATAAACTAGAAAAAAAGTTCAATTTCTGACACAAGATTAGGATCGTTTATGCTTAATTAAAGACCAAACTGAAAATCTATCGCCATTACAATGGCATCTTCAGGCCCAGAAGAGGTTGGATAATAATTACGGCGTAAACAAATCTCGACGAACCCGACCTCTTGGTAAAGATGGATAGCTGAAGCATTTGAGGCCCTCACTTCGAGATATAATCGCTCAGCTTGCTCATAAACAATGGCCATCAGATGATCGAGCAATTGTCGTCCATACCCCTTCCCCTGATAGTCAGAGTGAATGGCAATATTCAAGATTTCTGCCTCTCCGGCCACGATGGTATAAATTGTGTAGCCAATAACCTTGGTCTCTAGCGTTAACACCAAGCAGTAATGCTTAGAAACACTCTCTAGAAACTGGCTTTCGCGCCATGGGTGAGGGCTGACCTGTTGTTCGATAGCACTGATATGGAGCACATCTTCAGCAACCATAAGGCGAACACTGGGAATAATACTCAGCTTATGTCTCCTAGGCATTTGATTGCTTGCCACGTCTCAGCCTTGGTATCAGGGTGGTGCAGCATCTCTTGCAAACTTCTCACCACAATAGTTTTGGCGCCACCTGAAATTTCCTCTGTGACTCCCACCAAGTCGGAATAGGCCTTTTCTGACGGAGACAATAATTCTGCCGCCAATTCACCCATAAGCAATACCCAAAGAACGCCTCGCTTTGTTACTCGAGCATCGAGAAACACGGACAACATACTACGTGCAGCAGATTTATCCACTTCGCCACCATGGCTCATTGGCCAATCAATTATTTCAGGGGCAGACAAGCCGCCTGATAACCGCCCAATAGCTTTCAAGATATTACTTAGCAACTGGGTGTGTTCTGGTTCTGGATTCACACCTGGTGGAAATTGATTGAATACTAGCAAGTCATCAGAAGGCTGCCAGCATGCAAGACGAAAGTTCAGAGCCATAGTTGTCGAGTCTGATTTTCTCTCTGACACAGGCTCTTTTACTGGAGGAGTGACATTGTTTGTCGTTTCGCTAACGAGCTCCAGCACGCTAGCCACTTTCTCTTTGACCGAGGAAGTGGCCAGCCTAACTTCTTCAATGTCTGGAACTGATTGACTACCTAGAACTGGATGACTATCTGAAACTGAATAAAAGGGCAGCTCAACAGGCTCCTCGCTCCTGGGTAGGTATTGAACAATACCCAGGTTGCTAAGGTACCAGTTTCGCAGCTCTGGATTCATGACAGCAATCCTAGACACCGGCCATTTGTGGGTGCAACCGGTCAGGACTTTCCAGCAGGTTAAGTGCATTCAGATACGCCTTGACGCTAGCAACCAGAATATCAGTATCAGCACCTTGGCCATTCACAATACGTCCGCCCTTCCCGAGCCGAACCGTCACTTCACCTTGAGAGTCCGTCCCTGCCGTGACAGCATTCACAGAATAAAGCTTTAGCTCAGTGCCACTCTTGGCAAGCTTTTCTATCGCTTTGAACACAGCATCCACTGGGCCATCGCCATCAGATACTGAATAGTATGACTCGCCCTTGTAATTCAGGGTAAGCTCAGCGTGAGGCAATTGCCCTGTCTTGGAGACGACTTCAAGGCTCTCCAAAGTGATTTTGTCAGCAATCGACCCACTGACCTGAACCTCCGACACCAGTGCCTGAAGATCTTCATCGTAAATCTCACGCTTCTTGTCAGCCAACGCCTTGAAACGGACAAAGGCCTCATTGAGGTCCGCTTTGTCATCAAAGTGAGTGCCCAACTCTTCAAGACGTGCAGCAAATGCTGCCCTGCCAGACAATTTACCCAATACAATTTTATTGGTACTCCAGCCCACATCTTCCGCTTTCATTATTTCGTACGTCTCACGGAACTTCAGCACTCCATCCTGGTGAATCCCGGACTCGTGAGCAAACGCATTGGCACCCACGATGGCCTTGTTGGGCTGTACCGGGAAGCCAGTGATACTTGAAACCAGTCGTGATGTGGATACGATCTGGCTAATATCAATCGCGGTTTCTACTGGAAAAATATCCTTGCGGGTTCTTACTGCCATCACCACTTCTTCCAGTGCAGCATTTCCAGCCCGCTCACCAAGGCCATTGATAGTACATTCCACCTGACGTGCACCCTTCATAACGGCAGCCAGCGAGTTCGAAACAGCCAAACCCAAGTCATTGTGACAATGCACCGAAAAAATCGCTTTGTCTGAATTGGGAACATTCTCAATAAGGCGACCAATCGTTTCCGCATACTCTTCTGGGAACCCATAACCAACGGTATCGGGCAAATTGATGGTTCTAGCCCCAGCATCAATAACCTGCTCGATAATCCGGCACATATAATCAAATTCTGAACGACTGGCATCTTCCAATGAAAACTCCACATCGCCCATAAGATTGCGTGCCAATTTCACTGCCGACACCGCCTGCTCTAGTACCTGATCTGGTGACATCTGTAATTTGTACTTCATGTGAATCGGCGACGTCGCAATAAAAGTATGAATACGTCCGGAATTAGCATTTTTTAATGCCTCTGCCGCACGTTCAATATCTAAGTTTATGGTACGCGCGAGACTACAAACAGTGCTGTCTTTTACTGTCTCAGCAATGGCTTTCACTGCTTCAAAATCACCTTGGCTGGAAACCGCAAACCCAGCTTCAATTACATCCACTTTCAGCTTTTCTAATGACTTTGCCACACGCAACTTTTCTTCTCTGGTCATTGATGCGCCAGGGCTCTGCTCACCATCGCGGAGCGTTGTGTCAAAAATCACTAAATGTTGCTTGTCCATCAGTTACTACTCCAGATATTACGCCCTTACACCAACAAGGGCCGGACAAAAATAATTACGCGAATTCTCCCCGTGAAGGGAGGGATTTGCAAATGAGAATAATAAAATTGTGGATAAAACGTATACGCCCCTCAGGGCAGGAGGAGAAGCAGACGAACAGCAACACAACGAGGCAAGGTGCCCCGCTGAAAACAAACCGCTTGATGACCACTAAAATTCATTACTTTCACTGAAGATGAGTTGTAATAGAGCTTCATTCAAACAGGTTTCAAACTGTTTGCCAAGCCCCGGTCACATTGAAACCCTTTTACGATACAACAGGGCCGGAAATGCTACGCTTTTGATGACCTCACCTTTTTCCACACCCACAACACGGGTGCTGACAGGCTATAAATCAATGCAAGCAAAAATAAAATTCGTGGCGGATCAATGATGACAATCACCAAGACCATGGTCACGGCAAAAATAACCACAAAGGGGACTTTTCCTTTCAGGTCTAGGCCTTTGAGACTGTGGTAACGAAAATTAGACACCATTAACAACCCTGAAAGAGCCGTCACCAGCGCTGCTACGAATGCTAATTGTGTAGTGGGTTCTACGTCGTAACTACTCCAGACCATGCCAGCAACCAACGCTGCGGCCGTAGGGCTCGCAATGCCAATAAAATACCGCTTATCTACTATATCCACTTGAGTATTAAAACGAGCCAATCTTAGGGCCGCACAAGAGGCATAAATGAAGGCTGCAGCCCAGCCAATTTTACCCACTTCATTGAGTATCCAAGAGAATGCTACCACTGCCGGAGCCACGCCAAAGGAAACCATATCTGACAGACTATCGTATTGAAGCCCAAATTCACTGGATGTATTGGTCATACGGGCCACAGTTCCGTCAAGACCATCAAAGATCATTGCGACAAAAATAGCGATGGACGCTGCCTCGAAGTTGCCATCCATCCCCGCCAAAATAGCGTAAAAACCAGCAAACATGGCGCCAGTAGTGAACAGATTTGGCAGTAGATAAACGCCTTTGTGCCGAACTTTCTCTTGTTGAGGTGGCTGGCAATTGTCATCAACTACCGGCTGGGAAGTTTCCTCGCCATGATCTACATTGTGATTGTCGTTATCCACCATCATTAGCCCTTAAACATTAAGCCTTAAACATTGTCCCTTAAACACTGACTCTAGACTCTAGACTCTAGAACACGTCAATTCAGGTCAGATGAAGGTAACTGAGAGTATTAAACACCAAAGCTTGAAACAAAAAAACCGCGCCGTAGCGGGGTTTTTTTGTTAAGTGATGTCACGCGACTTTATTCTAGCGCTTAGTTTTTATCTTTATCAACAAGCTTGTTAGCGGCAATCCATGGCATCATCGAGCGCAATTTCGCGCCAGTCTGCTCAATCGGATGCGCTGCATTGTTGCGACGGTAAGCCGTCATAGAAGGGTAGTTCATAGCACCTTCAGTAACGAACATTTTGGCATACTCACCGTTTTGAATATCTTTCAAAGCGTTGCGCATCGCTGCACGGGACTCATCATTGATGATTTTAGGGCCAGTAACGTACTCACCGTACTCCGCATTGTTGGAGATCGAGTAGTTCATATTAGCAATGCCACCCTCGTACATCAGATCCACAATCAGTTTCAGTTCGTGGAGACATTCGAAGTAAGCCATTTCAGGGGCATAACCAGCCTCAACCAATGTTTCAAAGCCCGCTTTTACCAACTCGACAGTACCGCCGCACAGTACGGCTTGTTCGCCAAATAAATCCGTTTCTGTTTCATCTTTGAATGTGGTTTCAATAATACCAGTACGACCGCCACCAACACCGCTCGCATAAGACATGGCCACATTTCTAGCATTACCTGAGGCATCTTGATGAATTGCCACCAGATCAGGAATACCACCACCCTTGGTGAATTCACTACGGACTGTGTGTCCAGGTGCTTTAGGTGCAATCATAATGACATCCAGGTCTGCACGAGGCACAACTTGGTTGTAGTGAATGGCAAAGCCGTGAGCAAAGGCCATAGTAGCGCCCTGCTTAAGGTTCGGCTCAACTTCGTCTCTATAGAGATGAGATTGGAATTCATCAGGGGTCAGAATCATCACCAAATCCGCACCGGCAACGGCTTCTGGTACATTTTTCACAGCCAGGCCGGCAGCCTCAGCTTTTGCGACAGAAGCTGAACCAGCTCGCAAACCAACCGTGACGTCTACACCAGAGTCTTTCAGGTTCAGGGCATGGGCGTGGCCCTGAGAGCCATAACCAATAATGGAGACCTTCATACCCTGAATAATGGAGAGGTCACAGTCTTTATCGTAAGAAACTTGCATGTTTACACCTATGTTTTAAATCTATGGTTTCAAATATATGCTTTTAAATCTAAGTTAGTACGCTACCAAAAGAGCCTTTTTTACTCGCACAAAAGGCCCTCTCAATAAAAACTACAGTCGCAGTGACTTTTCACCACGAGCTAGACCCGATACACCAGACCTAACCAGCTCAAGAATATCGACACCGCTAATGGCCTGGACAAAGGCGTCGAGTTTATCACTGTTGCCCACAACCTGTAATGTATAAGCATTCGCATTTACATCAACGATCTGACCACGGAAAATATCGACGCAACGCTTGATTTCGGCTCGCTGTGAATCATTGGCCTTCACTTTAACCAACATCAGTTCACGCTCAATGTGTGGTCCTTCTGTCAGGTCGACCACTTTGACCACATCGATCAATTTATGTAAATGTTTGGTTATCTGCTCAATCACCTTATCATCACCATGAGTCGTCATGGTCAGACGAGACAGCGTCTGATCCTCCGTAGGCGCAACAGTGAGCGTATCAATATTATAACCACGCTGAGAAAACAAACCCACAACTCGAGACAACGCTCCGGGTTCATTTTCCATCAAGACTGAAAGTATACGTCTCATCAGGTACGCTCCGTTTTGCTCAACCACATATCACGCATAGAGCCATTGGGGGCAATATGCATTGGATACACGTGCTCTGAACGATCCACATTAATGTCCATAAAGACCACACGATCTTTCAGACTGAAGCACTCAGCCATCTTTTCTTCTAACTCATCAAAGTGAGTCACCCGTATCCCTACATGGCCATAGGCTTCGGCTAACTTAACAAAGTCAGGGAGCGAATCTTCGTAAAGACTGGAGGAATAACGGCTACTGTATTGCATATCCTGCCATTGACGCACCATGCCCAACGCTTGGTTGTTGAGATTAATGATTTTTACAGGGAGACCATACTGGGAACAGGTAGACAGCTCCTGAATACACATTTGTATACTTCCTTCACCGGTAACACAGGCTACGACTGCATCGGGATGGGCTAACTGCACACCCATTGCCGCAGGCAAACCAAAGCCCATGGTGCCAAGCCCACCTGAATTAATCCATCGACGCGGTTTATCAAATAAGTAGTACTGGGCAGCGAACATCTGATGCTGACCCACATCAGACGTCACATAGGCATCGCCACCGGTCACCTTGTACAACGTTTTGATCACATCTTGCGGTTTAATAATATTACCGGCGCTTGGTTCATGGCGAGGCTGAGTATAGATTCCATGACGATCACGCCACTCATCAATTTGCGTCCACCACTCAGTAATAGCCGCTTCATCTGGCTTTGCACTAGCACTCTCAATCTGGTCAAGCATCTCCTGTAGTACCGCATCACAAGGACCGACAATGGGTATATCTATCGCCACGATTTTAGAAATGGAGGTTGGGTCTACGTCAATATGAATAATTTTTGCTGAGGGGCAAAATTTACTAGGGGTATTTGTCACCCGGTCATCAAATCGAGCGCCAACAGCCAGAATGACATCGGCGTGATGCATGGCTGCATTCGCCTCATAAGTGCCATGCATACCCAACATACCCAAAAACTGGCGATCAGTACCTGGAAAGGCACCTAAGCCCATCAGCGTATTCGTGACGGGGATATTCAATAGCTTCGCTAATTCAGTTAGCTGCGAGGATGCATTACCTAAAACTACGCCACCACCGCTGTAAATAACCGGACGTTTGGCAGCCAATAGTATCTTTATAGCACGCTTAATCTGACCCGGGTGCCCCTTGGTCGTAGGCTGGTAAGAGCGGATCTTGATCTTGTCGGGGTACTCATAAGGCACGCGATAGTTGGGAGCAGTGACATCTTTAGGAATGTCCACAACAACGGGGCCTGGGCGTCCTGTCCCTGCAATATAGAACGCTTTAGCAATAATCCCTGCAATCTCAGAGGCGTCCTTAACCAGAAAGCTATGCTTAACGATAGGCCTAGAAATACCCACCATATCTGTTTCTTGAAACGCATCGCCACCAATTTTATCCCTAGGAACCTGGCCGGAAATGACGACCATGGGAATAGAATCCATGTAGGCAGTAGCGATACCAGTAATAGCATTGGTAGCACCAGGACCAGAAGTAACCAGTACGGCTCCTACTTCTCCCGTGGAACGGGAATGACCGTCAGCTGCATGAACTGCCGCCTGCTCATGACGAACAAGAATATGTTGAACATCCTGTTGTTGAAATAATGCATCGTAAATATGCAATGCCGCACCACCGGGATAGCCCCAGATCTGCTTAACACCTGCATCTTTAAGTGCACGAACGACGATATCACCACCGGACAAAAGTTCCACTGTACAAACCCTCAAAATATAAACACCACAACACCGGCTCAGCCCACAAGGAACATAAACCACAACCGCTGTGACATCACAGGTCTGCTATTGCAACACCGCAGCCGATTTTGGTAGTCGGCGCGTCAGACTCATCGGTAAACAAGTCTGTTCTGGATGCCCAGCGAACGCTGTTTACGCTCACTTGGCAAACTGGTAAGAAACCAGCGGGCGAGTAATAGGAGATACCCGCCGAACTTGCGAACCTTATGAATTTATAGCCATAAAGTCAAGTAGTTACCTCTTCCCGCTCATAAACCCTCTTCTTTTTTTGCTACCAAACACTCAACATCTGCCCTATAAATCCGCTATGATGCAATTAGTTAGGGTTTATATGGGCTTCAGGATATGAAACATCTTTATTTGGTAATACTCACCGGCCTGTTCGTTACCACCAGCGTTACAGCACATGCAGAAAAGATCTACAAATGGCAGGATGATGACGGATCTTGGAATTATTCAGAAGTACCTCCGGTCGAAAAAGAGGCGGAAACACTGAAGATCAAGGTTTCCCCTAAAAGTAGCGAGGGTATTAATACGACAAGTAGTGTCATTGATACAAAAAACAGCGCTGAAAGTAGAAAAGAGAAAGTTAATCCAGAAAGTGAACCCGAGACTGCGTACACACCTGAAGAAATAAAGGCAAACTGTAGCCTAGCAACTAAAAGGCTCGGGGGCTTAGAAACGCACCCTAGAGTGCTAATTACCGATGAAAAAACCGGGGATAAAAGATATCTATCTCCAGATGAACACAAAGAGTGGAGCACCAAATCAAAAAAAGAAATTGAGGAGTTCTGTAAAAAGTAGCTTTTCGAGAAAAAACAGATTTAGTTACAGCCCCCTTTTACGAGTTTACTGACTATTGTCTTAGCCATTTTCTTTTTGAACTCGATTACCCCTACGTCATCCCAGTCACCGCCGGCTAAAAAATAAGTCTCATAAACCTCCAATGCCTTGTATGCAGAAATTAATTCAGGGTGTTTTTTAATCGCGATGATTTTTTTATCATTTAAAAGACTGTCTAGCAGCTCAAAATATTGTTTATTTTGAACCTCAGAATCTGTCGTGCTCTCTACTTCTGACGTACTCTCTACTTCTGAAGTACCGCCTACGTCTAAAGCACTTTCTCCTGCGCCTTCCGTCATTGGTTGAGTCATGGCTTTAAAAACCTCTACTTTTGATATGCCCTCATTCCGCTCATCGATATGCTGAAGGCGTCCTCCCACGGCTCTTTGCTAACACGTCTCCCGGCCATAATAACCTGGCCTAAGGTTACGTCTTGAGTTTGATGTGTTTTATTTTTCCTGATCCTAGTTAGGGAGCCCTAACATCCAGAAAAAACACGATCCTCGCCCCTTGCCAAACTTAACGTTACCCCTGCTTAACATTGCTCCGTGGAAAACACGACCTGATCGCCATCCAGATCAACTACAACAGTGTCGCCCGGAACAAAATCACCACCAAGCACCTGTTGAGCCAGCGGGTTTTCCAGCAACTGCTGAATGGCCCGCTTTAATGGTCTGGCCCCATAAACTGGATCGAAACCTGCATCACAAAGCTTATCCATCATAGGCCCTGATATCTCCAATGACAGATCACGTTCAGCTAAACGTTTCCTTAACAGCCCAAGCTGGATCTCGGCAATCCCGCGAATTTGCCCTTTAGCTAAGGGGTGAAATACCACCATTTCATCAATTCGATTAATAAATTCCGGTCTAAAATGACCCGACACCACATCCATAACCGCCTCTTTCATCGCTTCATACCGATTTTCGTTAGCAGTGGAATCATCTACCTCGCTCCCATCCTGACTGGCATCAAAGTTGACTGTATCAAAGGAATGATCCTCAACCAGTCCCTGAATTCGATCAGAACCCAAATTGGAGGTCATCACAATGACGGTATTGCGAAAATCTACTGTCCGCCCTTGCCCATCGGTAAGCCGACCATCATCCAGCACTTGCAGCAAGATGTTAAACACATCAGGGTGAGCTTTCTCCACCTCATCCAACAACAGTACTGAGTAGGGTCGCCGCCTCACCGCTTCAGTGAGATAACCACCCTCCTCATAACCCACATAACCAGGAGGCGCACCTACCAACCTAGCCACTGAGTGCTTCTCCATAAACTCGGACATGTCGATACGCACCATGGCGTCTTCACTGTCGAATAAAAACTCAGCAAGCGCTTTACACAGCTCAGTTTTACCCACACCGGTTGGCCCGAGAAATAGAAATGAACCATTGGGACGATTTGGATCAGAGAGACCCGCCCGGCTCCGCCGCACGGCGTTAGATACAGCCACTACAGCTTCACTCTGACCAATCACGCGCTTGTGCAAGTCATCTTCCATTCGAAGTAACTTATCACGTTCGCCCTCAAGCATCTTAGAGATAGGTATTCCTGTCCACTTGGAAACAACTTCTGCAATTTCGTCTTCGGTTACTTTATTGCGGAGCAGTTGTTTTTCACTCGTATCCGCCTCACTAGCGGCCACAAGTTGTTTCTCAAGTTCAGGTATTTTACCGTATTGCAGTTCCGACATTTTGGCCAAGTCACCCGCCCGGCTGGCAGCATCCATATCGATTCCGGCCTGCTCCAATTCGATTTTAATCTGGGCTACTCCCTGTAATGCCGCTTTTTCCGCCTTCCATATTTCGTCCAGATCGGGGAATTCTTTGCCGATCACATCGATATCTACCTTAATTTTCTTCAAACGTTTGCGAGAGGACTCATCCTCTTCCTTCTTGACCGCTTCACGCTCCATTTTCAGTTGAATCAACCGACGCTCTAAACGATCCATCTCCTCCGGCTTGGAATCGATTTCCATCCGAATACGACTGGCGGCTTCATCTATAAGGTCAATCGCTTTATCAGGCAATTGGCGATCCGCGATATAGCGTTGTGATAGTTTGGCCGCCGCCACAATGGCAGAATCGGTGATATCTACCCCGTGGTGTATCTCATAGCGCTCTTTCAATCCACGCAAAATAGCAATAGTGTCTTCTTCATTAGGCTCATCAACTAATATTTTTTGAAAGCGACGCTCCAAAGCGGCATCTTTTTCAATATATTGACGGTATTCATCAAGGGTCGTCGCACCCACACAATGCAGCTCTCCTCGAGCCAGTGCAGGCTTCAACATATTGCCTGCATCCATAGCGCCTTCAGCTTTACCCGCACTGACCATGGTATGCAACTCATCAATAAACAGTATTATTTGACCTTCCTGTTTAGAGAGCTCCTTGAGAACAGCCTTGAGGCGCTCCTCAAAATCTCCCCGAAATTTGGCGCCTGCAAGCAGCGCCCCTAAATCTAAAGATAGAACGAGTTTGCGTTTTAACCCTTCAGGTACTTCACCATTAACAATCCGCTGAGCCAACCCCTCAATAATGGCGGTTTTACCCACACCAGGCTCACCAATTAATACCGGGTTATTTTTGGTACGCCGCTGTAACACCTGAATAGTGCGGCGAATTTCATCATCACGACCAATCACCGGGTCAAGCTTACCCTCAGCAGCACGTGCTGTGAGGTCTATAGTGTATTTTTCCAACGCCTGACGGTTACCCTCTGCTTCCGGATCTGTCACAGCCTCTCCTCCACGAATCTTATCCACAATGGCCTGGAATTTAGCTTTGTCGCCATACTTGGCCAACGCCTTACCCTCATCACCTTTATCCTCAAATGCCGCCAATAAAACTACTTCACTGGAAATAAACTGATCACCCAGTTGCTGCGCCTGCTTGTCCGCCAAGTTAAGTAATTTGCCTAAATTTGGTGATACATTGACCTCACCCGTTGGCGACTGTATCTGAGGCAATCGATCAAGCTGCTGAGCAAGCTCGTTCTTTAGCCCCTCCGTATCAAAGCCGGCCTGACTCAGCATGGGTCGCAAAGCGCTACCCTCCTGATTCAACAGTGCCAATATAAGATGCGCTGGTTCAAGGGCAGTATTGTCCCTGCCCACAGCCATTGACTGAGCATCCGAGATAGCAGTTTGTAAATGCGAGGTAAAACGGTCAAATCGCATAGTCGACCTCAATGTTGATTGTTCAATTTTACTGGTTAAACAACAAGTTGGGGCAAATATGGATATTTCAAGCGCTACTCTGTATTAAGCTATATTTAGCCCGTATTTAGCTGATCCATATCAAGCTGGCCATTCGGCCGGTCTGGCCATCACGGCGATAGGAATAGAACCGCTTAGCATCCGCATAGGTACAAAAATCATCACCGTAAACCTGCGTTACTCCCAATCTGTGGAGGGCAATTTTGGCGAGACCATAGATATCGGCCTGCCAGTGCTCTAGATCAGTTTTTACAAAACAGTTTTCTATATTACGACGAACATTTTGTTGATCCGCACTGTCAATAAAAGCCTCGAGAACCTCAACTCCCACCTCAAAATGTGGCTGGCTAATCGCCGGTCCCAAATAAACTATAAGCTCGGATGTATTGGAATGAAACTGGTTAATGGCTTGATCGACAATACCTGCTGCTAATCCACGCCATCCGGCATGCACTGCGGCAACTTCAGTGCCAGCATGGTTGCAAATTAGTATTGGCAAACAGTCTGCGGTCATCACCGTACAAACACGGCCTGACTGATTGGTATAGCAACCATCAGCAGTACGCGTCACGCCGTCACTCTCTGCAGAAACAATGGTTGTCCCATGCACCTGATCAAGAAGCTGCGGCGATGAAGGCAACCGTATTTTCTCGGACAGCAAGTGCTCCGATAATAGTCGCCAGTTTTGTTCTACTGCCTTAGGATGATCACCCACATGGAAGGCAAGGTTAAGACTGTTCCAAGGCGGTGCTGACTGACCACCACTACGGGTGCTAATGGCCGTGTGAATATTGTCGGGAGTAGGCCAGTCGGGGATGAGCACTGCCATGATTAGGCCTGCGTGTCTGCCTTAATAGCAAGAAGCAGAGCGTCAAAATCTGCCGGAGGTGATGCCAGCCACTCCATATACTCACCCGTATCAGGGTGAATTAAGCCCAGTTTAGCCGCATGTAACGCCTGTCGTTTGAACGCTCTCAAGGTATCATGCAGTTCAGGGGTGGCCCCTTTTGGCAGTTTAAGGCGCCCGCCATAGACGGCATCGCCCACCAGAGGATAACCAATATGGGACATATGTACCCGTATTTGATGTGTACGTCCCGTCTCCAGTTTGACCCGAATATGAGTATGGTTTGGAAAGCGTTCAATCACTCGGTAATGAGTGACCGCTTCTTTGCCGCCATGCACCACAACTGACATTTTGGTTCGTATTTGTGGATGACGCCCCATTGGTTTATCAACGGTACCGCCTCCCGTCATTACCCCCTGAACAATAGCCTGATATTCCCTGCTCACCGTTCGTTTCTGCAACTGTCTAGTTAAAGAATGGTGGGCTATTAGGGATTTAGCGACCACCATTAGTCCGGTGGTATCCTTGTCTAGGCGGTGAACAATACCAGCACGAGGAATATTTTCATTATCTGGAATATGGTGGATTAAGCCATTGAGTAACGTGCCGGTATAATTTCCTGCCGCGGGGTGAACAACCAGCCGATCTGGTTTGTTAATGACGAGAATATGTTCATCCTCATAGATGATATCGAGCTTGATCGCTTCCGGCTCCCATTCGCCCTCCGGCTCCAATGCAACATTCACCACCAACGTCTCGCCACCCAAAAGCTTGTCTTTAGGTCTATACAACTGACCATTGACCAATAAATCACCCTCTTTGATCCACTGTTGCAAGCGGGAACGAGAGAAATCATCAAATAATTCCGCCGCAACCTGATCGAGACGGCTGCCAGCCAGTTCTAGTGGCACTATCGCTTCCAGTTCTATTGGATCAGTCATCGGTGTTTTGCATCCCGTCGGGCCTGTGGTTAAATAGCGAATCTTACAGGCATTGCTCCAGCTAACAAGAACACTTTACTGCTCACTCATCGGGATTTAACCACCAACATGCGATTTTTGACCCCTCTGCTGTTATGCACAACACTACTGATCACCGGCTGCTCGTGGCTGAAAGGCGCTGACCAAATCAATCAGGAAGAGCGCGACACGAGTGAATTTTCGGAGAAAGATTTCTACGAGGTGATTCAGCAGGATTTAAATGACGCTTTCTGGCAGACCGCCATTGAAAACCTAGAAGCACTAGAGGCTCAATTCCCATTTGGTGACTATGCAGAACAGGCACAGCTGGAGCTCATTTATGCCCGCTACCGAGCAAGTGAATTTGAAGCTGCCATTGCCTCGGCGGATCGGTTCATGCGATTACACCCTCAGCACTCCAATGTGGATTATGCATACTATTTAAAAGGGCTTTCTTCCTTTTCAAAAGGTAAGGGCTTTTTTGACCAGCTAATACCCACCGATGAATCCAAACGTGATCCTGGTTCTGCCCGCGACTCGTTGACCACATTTAATGAGCTGTTGAACCGGTTTCCCGACAGTCCCTATGCACCTGATGCCCGTAAACGAACTATTTATCTGCGAAATAACCTGGCACGACTCGAGATCCATGCTGCCAACTACTATTTTCTCCGCGGAGCCTACCTTGCCGCGGCCAATCGAGGACGTTATGTGGTCGAAAACTACCAAATGACGCCTGCTGTACCAGATGGTCTAGCCGTTATGGCCCAAGCCTATTATTTAATGCAAATGCAGGATCTCTCCAATGATGCCATCAAGTTACTAGTCGCCAACTACCCAAACCACCCCGCACTAGACGAAAGTGGTAACTTCCAATATCAAGAAGACACCACTTCACTCAAGCGTAGCTGGAAAAACACACTGACAGCGGGGCTTTATGATAAACCAGAAACGATTGGTTTCGACACCCGCCATGTTTTTAGTGAACGCTATAAAAAATCGGGTAAAGACGCCGCCCGGGGAGAAAAATCCTGGTTTGACCGGCTCACTTTTGGGGTTTTTCAATAAACGAGCCCGTACCATGAAAGGGCTACCATTTTTTCGAACATTATTACCACTCATAACGCGTACAGTTGGCCCTGCTTCTAGACGACCTTATAGACTGCGCTCTAATATACAACCAACCAACACCACCTCATGAGCCAAGCCATGGATATTGACGAAATCCGCAGGGAAATGAAGGTCCTACCTAATATCGACCCGGCCTTCGAAACAGAACGTCGAATAACATTTATCAAATCAACACTTTCAAAATCTGGCGCCAAAACGCTTATCCTCGGTATTAGCGGAGGCATTGACTCCACCACCTGTGGCCGGTTGGCTCAACTAGCGGTAGACCAACTCAATCATGAAAATGTTGATCAGCACTACCAGTTTATTGCTGTCAGACTACCCTATGGCATTCAAGCTGATGAACATGATGCTCAATTAGCACTGAAATTCATCCAGCCAACAGAAAGCCTTGTAGTCAATATCAAACTAGGGGTGGAAGGTATTCATGAGGAAGCTCTCGGTGCTTTAAATAAGCGTAATTTACAGACGATTCACGATTCCGTTATTGACTTTACCAAGGGCAATACTAAGGCCAGATCGCGCATGGCTGTTCAGTATGAACTTGCCGGGCTTTTAGGTGGGCTGGTTATTGGCACTGATCATTCCGCCGAAAATATTACCGGTTTTTTCACCAAATGGGGCGATGGCGCCTGTGATTTAGCACCACTGTTTGGTCTTAGCAAACGCCAGGTTCGTCAGATCGCTGATTTTCTTGGTGCACCCAAAACCCTTATAGAAAAAACGCCCACCGCGGACCTAGAGTGTCTGGTGCCTCAAAAAGCTGATGAACAGGCCCTAGGCGTCACCTACGATGAACTTGATGATTTCCTTGAGGGAAAACCCGTTTGCGAATCAGTGATAACTCGCATCGTCGATATATACCAAAAAACCCAACACAAACGTCAACCTATCCCAACTATCTACGATTAACCTCTATCTTCTACAGATACATTTAATGCTGAAAAATATCTGCGATGTATTGACTCAATACTCAATCACAGCGTTTTCACCATGAAACAAACTACGCTTTTCGGATAGAATCACGTCATAAACAAAACATAAAGGGTAGGTATGCAACGGCAAGCCGATCAGGTTGAAACCAGTACCGTCCCCGATAGCCTACTGAAGGTTTATGCCTACTATCGGGCAATACTGGCGTCGCTATTACTCGTTATGTACCTGACCGGTATAGCCCTGAAAATTCTGGGCAGCGAAAACCCTCAATTATTTTTAATCACCACCTCTGCGTACACATTCCTCTGCCTCATCACGCTGTTTTACTTCCGCTCCCACCCACACGGGCCAAGTACCCAGCTGCTGTTCTTTATATTGCTAACGGATATGGTGGCGATCACCCTGATGATGCATGCCAGTGGAGGACTAGAAAGCGGGCTGGGCTTTCTAATGCTGGCTATTGTGGCTGCGGGCAGCATCTTCGTAGCAGGAAGGTTGTCTCTGCTACTGGCCGCTACTGCCAGTATTTTTGTGATGACAGAAACGCTGTCCACCATCCTGTTACTGAATAAGAATCAAGAAGCTATATTTCCGGCAGGTATTTTGGGCATTCTGCTTTTTATCACAGCACTGGTTTTTCAAATATTAACCCAACGTATACGGGCAGCTCAGACCATTGCTTCCAAAACTGCCATTGAGAGCGCGCGACATCAAAAACTTAACGAATCAATTGTTAAACGGATGCATACAGGGATTGTCGTTGTTGATAGCAACGACAACATCCAGCTGATCAATAGTTCTGCTGTACAATTATTGGGTGGTCAAGCACCAGGAAAACCTCTGGAAATAAACCAAACAATCAGGCTTATCCCACCACTGCTTAAACAACTCGAACGATGGCGAACCTACCCTTGGCTAAGGACGCCCATATTCAAGGCTACCTCTAGCTCGCAAGAATTACAGGCGAATTTCACCTCTCTCCATCAGGGTGCCGAGAAACAGACGCTTATATTTTTGGAAGACACCCAAACCTTGGCCCAGCAAGCCCAACAGCTAAAGCTTTCATCACTAGGCAGACTAACGGGCAGTATTGCTCATGAAATCCGTAATCCTTTAGGTGCGATCAGCCATGCATCACAATTATTGTCCGAGCAACCCTCAAGTGAAAGCCAAGACAAATTGATTGATATTATTAACCGACAATGTAACCGCGTGAATCAAATTGTTGAGAATGTACTCCAACTCTCGAGCCAAAAAACACCTGCATTTCAAAAGCTATGGTTATTACAATGGTTAAAGAAATTTCGCATGGAATACCTAGGTTATCATCAACCACTGACGATTATAGAAATTGAGAGTGATGGGCAAGACACTCAGATATTTTTTGACCCAAGCCACCTGACTCAAATTCTAACCAATCTGGTGGATAACGGTATACGTTTCAGTCAACAGCGCTGGATCAAGCTCGTCGTTTCAAAGGACGCCACTTCTAACCTTCCCTTTCTAGACATTTATGACAAAGGGCCCGGCATTCCCAAGAGTAATCAAGAACAGATCTTTGAACCTTTTTTTACCACATCTCACGAAGGTTCCGGTTTGGGTCTCTACTTGGCTCTGGAACTTTGTAAGGTAAACTATGCCTTACTTAATTATTTCGGAGACAACGCTGAAAATAGCCATTTTCGTATAGGATTTTCTCATACGGAACGACTATTACCGAGACCGCAATAATGATGAAAAAACGTGTTTTGATTGTTGACGACGAGCCTGATATCCGGGAATTACTCTCCATGACCTTGGAACAGATGGGACTTGAGGTGGTCACTACTGCCAAGCTCACCAAAGCTCGAAAACTACTGGACAGTGAGAGCTTTGATCTCTGCCTCACTGATATGAACATGCCCGATGGTAACGGGCTTGAACTCGTTGATCACGTTCAAGCCTGCCACCCACATCTTCCCATAGCCATGATCTCTGCCTACGGTAATATGGAGGTGGCTGTAGAAGCGCTTAAAAAGGGCGCGTTTGATTTTATTTCCAAACCCCTAGAGCTAATACGCCTGCGCAATATTGTTCAGGCAGCACTCAAGTTGGATCAAAAAGACCTAGAGAATACCTCAGCGTCTACAACCTTGATTGGCAGCTCTCCCGCTATGGAGGCTCTGAAACAACAAATCAGGCAGGTATCCCGCAGCCAGGCGCCTATTTTTATCAGCGGTGAATCTGGCAGTGGCAAAGAGCTTGTCGCCAGAGCAATTCATGGTCTTGGTCCTCGCGCAAACGGACCCTTTATTCCGGTTAACTGTGGTGCCATTCCTTCAGAGCTGATGGAAAGTGAATTTTTTGGCCACAAAAAAGGGAGCTTTACTGGGGCGCATAAGGATAAACAAGGGCTGTTCCAAGCCGCCAATGGCGGAACCCTGCTACTCGATGAAGTGGCAGACTTACCTCTTGAAATGCAGGTAAAACTCCTACGTGCCATTCAGGAAAAAAGTGTACGCCCTGTTGGTGCTGAGGATGAGATACCTGTGGATGTTCGAATTCTCAGTGCCACACACAGGAACTTGGCAAAAGAGGTACAAAGCAACCAGTTTCGTCAGGACTTATTTTACCGTATCAATGTTATCGAGCTTCAAGTGCCCAGTCTGCGTGACCGCAGGGATGATATCCCACAACTGGCTGATGCTTTCCTGAAACGGTTTGCTAGCGAATGCGGCCAACCAACACCAACACTCTCTGATGAAGCACTTCAAGCGCTTCTTAAGCACAGTTTTCCCGGTAATATCCGCGAGTTGGGAAATACGCTGGAACGGGCCTTCACCCTCTGTCATGGTTCAACAATAGGTCCCGGTGATCTTCAACTCCATCCAGAAATATCCTCGATAGAAAATCCCCACCGCTCTAATTCAGCTACAGAAGAATTCAGCTCTATCGACGACTATCTAGCGACGGTAGAGAAAGATATGTTGGTCGCTGCACTGGAAAAAAACCGATGGAACAAAACCGCCACTGCCAAAGAGCTGGGAATCAGCTTTCGGCAGATACGGCATAAGTTGAAAAAGTTCGGGATAGAATAAACCAACAACTACCAACAGTCCCCACTACCCGTTGCAGTTTTCTCACCGATTGAAGAGATTCGTAACGTGCTACACAGCGTATCTTTTTCCTGGTCAAGCTGAGGCACTGCCTCTAAAACATATGCAGTGGTCGTGGGCGTTTCAAAAAATCCTATCGTATAAATACGACCAGCTGCCGTCACTGCAATTTCCACTGAATCTCTATCAATTGCATAGGTGGTTCCAGCATACCCAAGGTCTGTTAAAGCTGTAGCATACTGCTTATTATTAGTAAAAAACTGCTCTTGCCTTGCTACAACTGACATCAACTCCGCTTTGACAATATTTCTTTTTGTTTTTCGTATCTGCCCTTGAAAACTTGGCATGGCCACCATAGTGAGAAGAGCAATAATAGCAATGACGATTAACAACTCTATTAAGGTAAAGCCAAATACCTTGTGTTTTCTGAAAACATATTGCATTTCAATACCCCATTAGAGCTCATCAATACCGAGCTCTCGCCAGTACATCAACCATAAGTTTTTACCCAAGCTCGCAGGTAATTTAGTCCTACCATCACCAATTCCATCTCCGTCAATATCACCAAAATCAGCACCACCTCCGGGAAGAAAAATTGAATCTCCTAGAGTGATTGCTCCCGGGGGAATACCAGGACCAATATCGTACTTTCTTTTATCGTTATAGATGGCTGTCCCATCTGAAAGATTGACCAAGTAAACAAAGCCTTCACCCTCTTTCAAATCACACACCGATGTTCCGGTAGAGGGCTCAAAACTGGTAAAAAACACGCGGCCACTATCCGTCAGTGGTGATGACAACGCCTTCTCTCCCGAGCCCTCCAGTTCAATTCTCCAACCATTAAGCAAACTTGCATTACAGCCTATTTCAACACCAGTGAGGCAGGTGGTTTGATCAGGAATGTCCACCAAAACCATTGGCCCGACAAGGGGATCGAGTTCGCGAACTTTAACGGCAGGGTCGCCACTAATGACCAATCTATCTTTCAGATAAAACAAATAATTAGAAACACTGGTTTCGGTTGGATTGGCCCTATCGCCGGTATTTAGCAATACCCCGTCATAGTTTCCCGTTGAATCAAATGTTTCGACTATATCTGGCGCATGGAAGAACCTTCTATCCGTGGTTGCCCCATCAGTACCCAGCTCGGCAAACTTGGTAATAAACCATTTGGTCTCTACGTCCGCAACAGAGATAAGCTGAGGTAAATCTACTCGCCAAACTGCACCACCGGTATCACCCACATATAAGCGGTGTATATTTCCACTCAAATTCTCCATGGCTGTTACTGATGACGGAATACTATCCACCATTTCGGCATGTTGATATGAAAAGCCTGTTTCTGCTGAACCATTGGCTTCTGACCCTGTAGCAGAGGTTCCATCCCAATATGCTTTCCAGATTAATTGTCCCGTGCGTGCATTAACAATATAAACAGCGTTGCCAACTGAATCATCCGTATCGCCAGCATCCTTACCGACACGGCTGGTATAACTACTGTCCCAACCACCGTTATACCCACCAGCAAAAATCAGCACATCTGTTGAAGTAGCACCAAATTTAACTTTACCCACAAGAGGCCTAGAGAAAGTCAGCCCTAATTCATCAAAGTCACCACCGCTAGTTTGTGTGATTTTCCACTTTAATGTAGGGGTTGCACTGGGATTGCTGACATCGAGGGCATAGTAACTGAAACCGCCTCGGCGCATGCCAAAGTAGACGTAGACCTCATCACTATCGGCGGCTTCAATATTACCATCCCCATCATTGTCCACCACGAGAGCGACGGCTGGCCCATCAACGCCATAACGCATTTTTGCACTGGACTCGATATTATCCCGGTGCAAGGCAATATTACCGAGCACGTCTCGAGGATAGAATGTAAAGATCTCTTCTCCAGATTCTGCAGTACCCGCGGTCGTATTTTCAAAAATATGAAACTGGCCATCGTTAGTGCCCATAAAAATTCGGACATTTGGATTAGTGGGTGAATAGCTCCCTGTAATACCATAATTAATAGCTAATGGACGAGAGTGGATGGCATCCGCCAATATCCAGGATCTTGGATCATCTACATTGCCATCGCCATCATCATCATCTACATCCAACCCTCTACCCCATTTTATAAGCTCTTCAGCATCGGTCAGGTTGGTAGCTGTTGGAGTAGCACCACCCAGCCCCAATAAGTCGTCAGCCAGTGCTGCTGCCATTGTGGCATCACCATCAAAAGCATCAAAAGCATTTGCGCTGCCATTGGTAATTGAAGCAGGTTCTACATAAACCTGTCTCGCATTAGTGGTCGCATTTGTTTCACCAATGACATCCGTGCCTCCTTCAATAAAGCCATTGATTTTTTGACCAGCACCGCCTCGGTCTACTGTCCGGCCATCAACGCCATCCGGAAGGTCTGGCACAATGGGCAGCTCACTAGGATCCGTCCAAAAAGTCACTGCATCAAAGGTAATTCTACCGATATCATCACCGGTGCTCTCGAATCCTGGGTCACCGTTAGCATCTACAACGGAATCAAACACGCCATCCGCATCTGAATCATTTAACTTCAACTTCTTCAAATTCCCAGGCCAACGAAGTGTGGACTGGGCCTCAAATAAAGCGATGTACAAATTATCCAGTGTTTGTGCGCGGTTAAAGACGTTCACGGGTACAGACGCCGCTACGAAGGTGGTGCTAACACTAATTACCTCTTTAAAAGCATTGGTCAGCTCTTCTTCCAAGGCAACTGAATTGGTTAAATCGAGTGGCGACCCACTCCCTCCGGCCGTGGCCCAATCTCTTGTGGCCCCAATACTGCCGCCATCGGAAATAATCCAGGTTTTTTGCAGCGGCTGCGTACCACTTACTTTCGTCTCCAGTAAGTCGGTGTTTGGATCATGCATATACTCCAGCATATTTTCAAACTTAAAGGCCGCATCAGAGGTCATATCAGCCTCAATTTCGTCATCGAGAGCATCATCTTGGTTAGCTGAGTTCATCGCTACGGCAATGGAAAAAAGTTTTGAACAGGCATTGGGATCAGTAAAGGGGGAGATATAGTTGTTAGCGACATCAATAATAGAGGCATCATACGAAGGATCTTCTTCTGCACCCTCAACGCCCCCAAAATTGTATTCTACATCGGTACCATTGATCACCCCTTGCCCATTAATATATCGATACCATTCGTAGTAAGTTTCACTGGGTTGAAGCTTATGAGCGTTCGAATTACTGGGGTTGGTTGGAACATCCTTTAAGGTCGCAATAACCTCCTCTCTACCAGTAACCGCTGAGGGGGCATTAACCGAACCCAGCAGCTTGTATCCCTTAAGAATGGTCCCACCGCCGTCCTTCCACGGGTTTTGGTTTGTATCGTTGTTGGAGACCATCAAACCCATATAGATGCCGTCAAACAGTGTATTGCTAATCACCGTCTCCGTTACAGCCGTAAAACCTTCGAAGGTACTAACAGCGTCACCAGTGGGACGGACAGTAGAGATGCCTCCGATGAGAATCATATTAGAAAGGTTGCCATGGGTAACGGCAGACATAATGGCACCACACCCTGTCCCGTTATTAACATCGGGGTCGGGATCCGTATCCGGCGTGCCATAAGAACACAATGTATTAAAAAGGCTGGGGCGCCAGTCCAGCATTAACATTACATAGGGTTCACCACCCGAAGCACCACCATTGACATAAATATCAATGTCATCTGAATAGGCCGTTTGATACCCCGCAGAAAAGAGCAGTATCAATACGCTGGTTAACTTTTTCATGTCCTTTTTACCCCTATATTCTACTGCGATGAACTGACAATACGCACAGCCACACCTTGAGCCACTTCGGCATTACCCAAACCTTCATCACTCCCGCTATATTTTACTGCCACCTCAAAAATTGCGGCATCATAACTGGGTGAACTACTGGTTTGTCCCTCAGAGAGTCTGACGGGAAATGATTCCAGAATACGAGGCCCCTCTCGGGTTACTTGGGCGGTAATGGACACACCCGTTGGGACTGCCGCAATACCACTATCAAAGGTTACGGTAGTGGCATCACAACCAGAGGCACCTGCAACACAATTGGTATAACCCACATCACCAACCACGGGAAAATTATCAATATCTTCGGAAATGGCACTGGCCACCGCTTGTACTTTTTGAAAAGCCTCTTCCCTAAACTGAGCATTACCGGCCATTCTGAATTCCAGCATACTGGTCTGCATCACTGTTCCTGCCACTAAGGCTATCAACAAAAGAAAGACCATAGAGACCAATAATATGGCCCCTCTACTGTGTGATTTACTCATCGGTATATTCATATTTTTCACCGTAACCACCCTCAAGTAGCTGGTAGCGTTGCATTACGCATTTGCACTGTTGTACTGAATACTCTGCGGAGGTAACCATCATTCACTGTATAAGGTGGCTTTTCGCCTAGCGTATAGGTTTTGTCATTTGTATAACCTGAGACTTGACCAATACTTCTAACCAATAAGTATATTCTTGCCGTAACCGCCGTTGCTATCTCTGCGCTTGTGGGCGCAGCTTTATACCAATTGGCGACACCATCTGCATCGGTATCAATACCAAATTCAATTTGCATATCCTCTATGCCTTCGACAAGGCATTGCTTGGTTATTGCGTTTCCAGACAGCCTCTCCGCACACAGAGAAGGGATATTATCCCCCGCTGTAACAGAGTAATTCTGCACATAAAAAATATTGGTGTGGTACTCCCAGTAATCGACTTCTGTGTCCGTTCCCACATCAGCTGAATCAAAGCCACCATACACCCATGACAAGCTGTCGCCATAACCTTCCACTTTAAGGTACCACTGGGTTGTGTCCGCTGCTGTTAAACCATCGTTCCAGGCACCATTCTTTAACGTAAAATCACCAGCAGTTCGCTTCACCACAACAATATCAGTGCCCGCCTCAATGTCTGAAGCCGTCATACAATTCAAGGTGGTTCCATTCACTGTGGCAAATGACGGTGATTCAAAACTATCGATAAGCTCAATGGAGTCAGAGGTATCTAGCACCCAATTTCCGGTGGCACAATCTGTACCAACAGCACTCGGGGTCATCTCATCAGTATTCAGCTTTCCAGCAAAAAAACCTGCCAGTGTTAATTCGCGCTTGAGAAGACTCAACGTATAACGTCCATTCTCTTGAATTCTTGCTATCTCATCTTCCGCCTGATAATTATTTTTGCTCTCTATATATACAGTAACAATACCGATTGAAAGAATGATTCCCAAGAGAATCGAAATCATCAATTCAATAAGGGATAGGCCCCTAATATAACCTCGGGGGCACGCCATACCTCTTACACGAACTGTTTTTCTTCTAGACGCTGCTGACATAAGTTGTAATCACCAATAATCTTCTTTGTTTCTGATCAGTACCATACAGCCCACTAGACTCGCCACACGTGGACGCTGTAGGATTCGTTAGCTCCGCAACCCCTTTCCATGCAATAGCCACCGTAACACTACCCGAAAGGCCGGCTGTATCAGTATCAATACAAGCCTGGGGGTCGATCAACCCACCGGCATTTGATGTCGTGCCGCCGAGAGTGATTTTTTCTGCAGCACCATCCAGTGACTGCTCCCATTCATACAAATCTCTGCTGGCTAAAGCTGATGTTACGCACGGTGCCGTATTACAACTTGCAGGAGCTGTCCCGATTGAACCACCGCCAAGCGTTTGAGCATCATAGCTAATCAGCTCCGAAGGGTTACTTCGCATTCTTTCAATAATATCACTTGCCAATGCTGTCGCGATGGATCGTTGAGTTGCCTCATATGAGTTCCGCTTTGCAGTCACCTGCATCGAAACCATACCAAGTATGCCAACACCTAGTACCAGTAACGCTATCAGGACTTCAATCAGCCCTACCCCAATTTGATGTGGAGGCCTTCTCATCAGTAACAATTCCTCATTCACTTTAAGGCGTACAGTCAGTCGTGGTCTTTGACAATCTTGGGCGACCAACATTTGACACGACAATTTCTCTTGCGGTCGCCAGGTTAGCTTCTGAATCGCACAGCACAAACGTGTCGATCTGTGAAGAACTACCATCCTGACGATACACAACCCTGTTCGTAAAATTACTTCCCGTTCGAAGGGTATACCCGTGAAGAAGCTCCCCATAAACATTAATGATGGGCTCAGGATCAAGACCTGCATCTAGAGTGTTATCAGCATCCTCATCAGCGTACATTAACCAACCTTGCTCCCACCCACCTGATGATGCGCAAGTGGCTCCATCACTACTTCTACACATCGCCACATGCTGATTTCTTTTAAGCGCCTCACTTCTTGCGGTGATCAATGATGTATACAGTGTGTCTGTATTTGTTTGAATACGGTTAGTTCTAATGGTCTCAACAAACGATGGCCCAGCAAGACTCAATAACACCGCCACAATTACTATTGTGATCATCAGCTCAATCAACGTAAAACCATTCTGTCTTGTTTTTATATCCATGAAACCTCTATAGCAAATCGTTTTAGACAATTCTCTACTAATCGACAACCGGCGGAATAGCCTGACCACCAACTATTGACATACCACTTCCGGAAAAAAACACCGATGAACGGTAGTAGACTTTCCAAAAAAAAGGCCGTAGCACACGGATTAACGCAGCTCTTTAGGCATAGAGAACCGAATATTTTCAGCCCTGCCTGGTATCTCTTGAGGTGCCGTCGCCCCCATATTTTGCAAGGTCTCTACCACAGCCCTAACTAATACTTCGGGAGCAGAAGCACCCGCAGTGATTCCGATGGTAGCTTTATCCAAAAGCCACTTTTCTTGAATATCCGAGGCATTATCAATCAGGTACGCATCCGCACCGCAACGCTCAGCCAGCTCCCTTAAACGATTCGAGTTGGAGCTGTTAGGTGATCCAACCACCAAGACAAGATCACACTCCAAAGCAAGCTGCTTGACCGCATCTTGGCGGTTTTGTGTGGCGTAACAAATATCATCTTTTTTAGGACCACAAATAGCTGGGAAACGCTGGCGTAATGCATTGATTACCTTAGCAGTATCATCCATAGAAAGCGTTGTTTGGGTGACGTAGGCCAGGTTGTCGGAATTGATTACTTGTAGGTCCGCCACGTCGGCCTCACTCTCGACCAAGTATATCCGCCCGCCTTTTCTAGACTCATATTGCCCCATTGTGCCCTCTACTTCAGGGTGACCTTGGTGACCAATCAGAATACATTCTCGCCCCTCACGGCTGTAGCGAACCACCTCCATATGCACTTTGGTAACTAAAGGACAAGTCGCATCAAATACAGTTAACTGCCGAGATACCGCTTCTTGTCGTACTGCCTGGGAGACACCGTGAGCACTAAAGATAACATTGACACCATCGGGCACTTCATCGAGCTCATCGACAAAAATGGCACCTCTATCACGCAATGATTCCACCACAAATTTGTTGTGAACCACCTCGTGGCGAACGTAAATAGGTGCGCCAAAAATATCCAAAGCCCGATTAACAATATCGATAGCCCGGTCGACTCCGGCACAAAAACCACGAGGATTGGCGAGTTTGATTTCCATCAGTGGGTTACCGCTGGCACCACATCGAGAATTTTTACTTTAAAGCTAATGGTGTGGCCTGCCAGCGGGTGATTAAAATCGATGGTCACCTCTTCTTGATCAACCACCGTCACGACACCCGGCAATTCAGCCTTACTAGCATCAGCAAAGGACAACATCAGACCCGGCTCTAACGCCAGGTCATCATCAAATTCCTTACGGGAAAATTGCTGAGTATTACTGGGATTGTGCTGGCCAAAACCCTGCTCAGGATGAATAGAGAACACCTCCTCCGCACCCGGTTTCAAGCCTGTCAAGACAGCCTCAAATCCGGGTAAAAAATTACCATCCCCCACCACAAAAACAGCGGGTTCGGCCTCAAAATTAGAGTCTACCGTTGAGCCATTTTCAAGAGAAAGTGAGAAATGTAATGTTACTCTTGTATCCGGCCCAATAGGGAGCAATACAGAATCAGATAAATCAGTCATGGTCAAAACCCGTCTTTTTTTCTTTGGAAGCCAACAGGCTTTCCAGTATCAATAACAGCGCACCTAGCGTAATGGCGGCATCCGCCACATTAAAAGCAGGCCAGTGATAATGTCGATAGTAAAGATCGACAAAGTCCACCACATAACCCAATAGAACTCGGTCCCAGAGGTTTCCGATTGCCCCTCCCAACACTAGCGACAAGGCCAGTGCTAACAGACCCTGACGATCAGATAATCGAGATAGCCAAACTACAATGACAACGGTAACGGCCACGCCTATCAAAGTAAAAAACCATCGTTGCCAACCTCCAGCCTCACTGAGGAAGCTAAAGGCAGCACCCATATTGTGCACCAGAGTTAGGTTTAGAAAAGGCAATAGCTCAAGCGTTTCACCATAGGAAAATGCGGAAGAGACCCAATGCTTGGTCAGCTGATCCATAAGAATAATCAGCGCGGCCAACAAGTACCAGCGCCCGAGATTCCAGCTCATGCCGGCATCCAGAATATGCCTGCATTAAGCATATAAACGCTGCTCACCATCGCCGACAATATTTTCAACACAACGACCGCAAATTTCTGGGTGTTCGCTATGAGCACCCACATCTTCTCGGTGATGCCAGCAACGATCACATTTAGCATGCGCTGTTTTCACCACATTCACCTGGAGCCCTTCTACTTCAGTTGCTTCTGCGTTAAAAGCTTCAGCCGACGGTTTGATTTCAGCTTCCGAAGTAATCAACACAAACTTGAGCTCATCACCCAACTTAGCCAGCGCTTGCTGCAATTCGCCATCGGCATACAGTGTCACCTCTGCTTCTAGTGACTTCTGAATACCGACACCTTTCTTTCCTTCTAGCACTTTATTGACAGCATTTCTTGCCTCGGCAATCAATGTCCAGTCTCTAGCCGAAATAGCGGAGGTTTCTGCCGAAGGCAACGCCTGCCATTCAGCAAAGAAAACTGACGCCTCTCGATCACCTGGAATGAATCCCCAAATCTCTTCTGCAGTAAAACTCAGAATCGGAGCAATCCAACGTGCAAATGAATCAACAATATAATAGATGGCCGTTTGTGCAGAGCGCCTTGCGAGAGAATCTTCTTGGCAGGTATATTGACGATCCTTAATGATGTTCAAATAAAAGCCGCCCATATCCGTCACACAGAAATTATGTAGCTTCTGATAGATCTGGTGGAACTGATAGTTCTCGTAAGCGGCAATAATGTCCTGCTGCATACCCGCAGCACAATCCACCGCCCAGCGGTCCAGTGCCAACATTTCTTCCATCGGCACCACGTGTTCGGAAGGATCAAAGCCGTTTAAATTCGACAGAAAGAAACGTGCCGTATTACGAATACGACGGTAAGAGTCTCCTGTTCGCTTAAGAATTTCATCAGAGACACTCATCTCGCCACTAAAGTCTGTGGCGGCCACCCATAGACGGAGTACATCGGCTCCCTGATCATTCACCACCTGCTGTGGTGACATCACATTACCAATAGATTTGGACATCTTACGACCATCGGCATCTACCACAAAACCATGGGTCAGGACGGCTTTGTAGGGCGCGTTACCCTTGATAGCAATCGCTGTTTTCAGTGATGACTGAAACCAACCGCGATGCTGATCAGAGCCTTCCAAATATAAATCAGCGGGATACTGTAATTGCTCACGAGCATCCAGCACAGCGGTATGGGTAACACCTGAATCAAACCACACATCCAGCGTGTCAGTAACCTTGCTGTACTGATCGGCTTCATCACCTAGCAACTCAGCGGCATCCAGCTCATACCAGGCATCGATCCCACCTTGTTCTACGCGAGATGCCACGGCCTCAACCAATGTTGCTGTATCTGGGTGGATTGCTCCTGTTAACTTGTGAACAAACAAGGCAATGGGGACACCCCAGGTACGTTGGCGAGAGATGCACCAATCTGGGCTATTTTCCAACATGCCTTCAATCCGAGCCTGCCCCCATTCTGGATGCCAGGATACGCCTTTAACCGCTTGTTTGGCCTTTGTCAGCAAACCATTTTGGTTCATGCTGATAAACCATTGCGGTGTTGCCCGGTAAATCAGTGGTGTCTTGGTACGCCAGCAGTGAGCGTAGCTGTGAGTAATTTTGTCGCTAGACAGCAGTCGACCGCAGTCCTTTAAAAGCTCAACAACCTGTTCGTCAACTTTATAAACGTGCTCTCCGGCAAACCGTTCCACATCTTCGCGGAACAAGCCGTTATCATCGATATAATTCAGGGTGCCAATGTCATATTTAGCCGCCACCACAAAATCATCCACACCATGATCCGGTGCGGTGTGTACGCAGCCCGTACCCGCCTCAGTGGTCACATGGTCGCCGAGAATAACGGGGACCTGACGATCATAGAAGGGATGTTGCAACAACAGGTTTTCTAACTGGCTGCCCTTAGCTCGACCTACCACCTTATGGTCTTTCACACCCCAGCGAGCCAAAACAGACTCTATCAATGCTTCAGCCAATAGGAATCTACCAAGACCACCGGCGACGTCACATTGCACCAGCACATAGTCCAGTTCAGCATTAATACTAACTGCCTGGTTTGATGGCAGAGTCCAGGGTGTTGTGGTCCAAATCACCACTGAAATATCACCCTCGCCCGTCACCTCGCCTATCGCGCTAGCAAAGGCATCTGTATCCACCACGGGAAAAGCCACATCAATCGAAAATGAGGTTTTATCCTGATATTCAACTTCGGCCTCAGCCAGCGCCGAAGCACCTACCACACTCCAGTACACAGGCTTATAGCCTTTGACCAAGTGCCCATTTTCAACCACTTTTCCCAACGCACGAATAATGTTTGCTTCGAAGGTGTTATCCATTGTGAGATAAGGGTTATCCCATTCGCCCATCACACCGAGGCGAATAAAGTCTTTCATCTGACCATCTACCTGACGACGAGCATATTCGCGGCATTTCTGACGAAAGGTCTTATGATCGACCTTAACACCCGCCTTACCAATTTTCTTTTCTACCTGATGCTCAATAGGCAGACCGTGACAATCCCAGCCGGGCACATAGGGCGCATCGTAACCACTGAGGCTACGCGACTTAACCACGATATCCTTCAAGACTTTATTGACGGAATGGCCAATGTGAATATTACCGTTGGCATAGGGAGGGCCATCGTGCAGGATGAATTTTTTCCGACCATGGCGCTGCTCACGCAGTTGCTCATAGAGCTTGGATTCCTGCCACTTCTTCAGCATACCCGGCTCCCGCTGAGCCAGATTGGCCTTCATGGGGAACTCGGTAAAGGGCAAATTCAGGGTTGATTTATAATCAGTCATTTCTCTCTAACATCATCTATTTGCTCGGCAAAATATTGTCGAGCTACTGTAATATCGTTATGAATTTCTTCCACCATCAGCCCCAACGAAGAAAACTTAGCCTCCTCACGAACCTTGGCTTTGAACTCCACATGAATTCTCTGTCCGTAGAGATCCTCATCAAAATCCAGCAAGTGAACTTCTAAAACCGGCTTGATCAGATCCCCAACCGTCGGGCGCACACCGACATTGGCCACCCCCGGCAAACAACGTCCATCTAAGAACACCTCTACCACAAACACCCCACTGAGCGGCGCCCGGTAACGATTAAGGTGCACATTGACAGTGGGTACTCCCAGTTGCTGGCCTAGACGCTGCCCATAAACAACCCGACCAGTAATGCGATAAGGGCGACCTAAAAGCGTCTCGGCCAACCCGAAATCAGCGCACTCTAACGCGCTTCGAACACGGGTACTACTGATACGTTCCCCTTGATATTCCAGGGTATGGGTATCCAGCACATCAAAGCCATGCTCAAGACCAGCCTGCCGTAACAACGAATAATTGCCACTGCGGTCATGACCAAAACGAAAATCGTCACCCACCACCAGACAACGAATATCCAGCCCAGCAATCAGCACTTGATCAATAAACTCGCGCGCGGACAAGCTTCGAAGCGAGCGGTTGAACTGGAGACAAAAGATTCGATCAACCCCTTCCTCAATAAAGGCTTCGACTTTCTCTCGCAGTCGCATCAATCGGGCTGGCGCCTGCTCACCGGAAAAAAACTCCTGCGGTTGTGGCTCAAAGATCATCACAACAGACGGCAGGCCAAGCTCAGTCGCCTTATCACGCAACTGCTGCAAAATCGCCCGATGCCCTAGGTGAACGCCGTCAAATGAGCCAATGGTCGCGACACAACCGCCATGTTCTGGCTTTAGATTATGCAGGCCACGAATGAACTGTTTCTTTTCTTCGGTCACTGGTCGCCGACATCGAAAAATAAAGGCGAAAGTATAACCCAGCCGACCAGATGAAAAACAGGCGAATGCCTGATTTTATCGGTGTTTAAGATGGGAGAGACGCAAACCACCAGCAAGGAGAATGGCACTATAGGCCAACGCGCCACCAGCACAGAGCAACCCCATCCAACTCGCTCGCTGCCACCACAACCACTGCAACCACTCATTCATGTACAAGGTCAGTCCATACAGCACCAAACCCATGGTTACATTGGCTGCCAACAACTGAACTAAAAACCGGCTCCAACCCGCTTCAGGGGCATATACCTGCCCTTTCCTCAAGCCTCGGAGCAACAACCCGGCGTTTAGCATGGCCGATAATGAAGTGGCTAGCGCCAAACCCACATGGCCAATGCCCCAATAGAGATGCAGTGGCACTGCCAGCGCAATATTGAGCCCCATGTTGGTCACGAGGGCGATCACACCAATACGCACCGGTGTTTTGATATCCTGACGAGCGTAGTACCCCGGCGCCAGTACTTTGATCAACATAAAGGCGACCAACCCAACGGCATAGGCGCGCAGGCTAAGCGTTGCCATCGCTATATCGCGTGAAGTCATCACATCGCCGTAATAAAACAGTGTTAGCAATATAGGTTCTGCCAAAATAATCAGCGCCAACGCTGCCGGTATGGCAATCAGCAGTATCATCCGTAACGCCCAATCCAGAGTACTGTTGAATTTTTCCAGCGTGTCTGCGGCATGCTGTCGCGACAGGCTCGGTAGAATCACCGTGGCAATTGCTACGCCGAAAACCCCTAAGGGCAACTCAGCCAAACGATCAGAATAGTAAAGCCATGAAATGCTACCCGTAGGCAGAAACGAAGCAATCATCGTATCCAACAGCAAATTTATTTGGCTGACAGATACACCAAAAATGGCGGGCGCCATCAACCGCAGAACTCTTACGACACCCTCATCACGCCAATCCATCACTGGCCGCGGTATCATATGAATTCGAGCTAGGAATGGTAGCTGGAACAACAACTGCAACACCCCCGCAGCCAACACCCCCCAAGCCAGCGCATAAACCGGGGCGTCAAACCAGGGCGCCACGACGAGTGCTGCTATTATCATGGAGACATTCAACAATATTGGCGTCAACGCCGGCACGGCAAAGCGGTCATAACTATTGAGAATCGCACCCGCTAATCCGGTGAGAGAAATCAATAATAGATAGGGAAACGTAATCCGCAACATACTACTTGCGGCGTCAAACTTATCGGGGTGATCCAACCAAAAACCAAATGCAAACAGCCCTGTCACCAGCGGGGACGCAATAACCACTAACACAGTCAGAGCAATCAGTGCTGACCCAAGCATTCCGGCGACTCGATCTATCAGCGCCCTTACAGCCGCCTCACTCCCCTTTTCTCTATATTCTGCAAGCACAGGAACAAAGGCCTGAGAGAAAGCGCCCTCAGCAAATAGTCGGCGAAAAAAATTGGGGATTTTAAATGCCACAAAAAAGGCATCCGCCATGGCATCGGCACCAATCACTCGAGCAAAAACAATATCACGCAGTAAACCCATTACCCGAGATAACATCGTCATACTGCTGACTACACCGCTGGAACGCAGTAATTTCGATGAGTTTACCGGCTGAGCGTGTAATTGATTGTCTTGCTTTGTATCCTGGTGCGGCAAATCTGAAGCTCTCTGCTATCTTCTTGAATTTACAGGCCAGATCATAGAGATTTTAACAACGGGATGATAGCTACCATCTACCATTCAGGAACGCCGTCCTGGAACACAGCTACCTGAGTCACTGCGCGCCAGACTCCTCCCACACCTCATTCGCTCAAAACCCTCTTTTCACGCATTCTTTGCGCGTGAATCCAGTTGATAAGTAGGGACAAACACTGTATATTTCCGCGCCTTGAATATCAGACTAATTTTTGAAAGGAGCACTTAGGTGGCCAATTCACCCCAAGCACGCAAAAGAGCACGGCAGAACGAAAACCGTCGTACGCATAACGCCAGCCTGCGTTCCATGGTTCGCACCTATCTCAAGAAAACGTATGCCGCGATTGAATCAGGTGAAGCTGAAGCAGCTCAAGCTGCCTACAATACGGTTGTGCCTATTCTTGACCGTATTGCCGACAAAGGCATCATCCATAAGAACAAAGCAGCTCGTCACAAGAGCCGTCTAAATGCTCAGGTTAAGGCGCTTTCAGCCAGCTAAGTATTGACTGCCCTAAAGATGAAAAAAACCGGCTCTAGGCCGGTTTTTTTGTAGTTAGTAAGGCAACCCTCTGAACGCTATAAATTAGCGACCAGTACTGGCTAAACCAGCACCAAGTTATCTCGATGGATCAACTCTTCGTCATCGCAATACCCTAATATTTCCGCAATCAGCTGGCTACTCTTGCCAATAATCAGCCGGCTTTCTGACGCATTATAATTAGCGAGCCCTCGTGCAACATCACGTCCCGACTCATCGACGCAGCGGACTAAATCACCCCGGTTAAAGTCACCTACAACTGACTTCACACCCACTGGAAGCAAGCTTTTACCCTGTTCTTTAAGCACCCGGACCGCGCCACCATCAAGTGTTAATGAGCCCCGCACCTGCAACCTGCCCGCCAGCCATTGTTTGCGTGCAGCAATGGGTTCCTGCTCAGCCACTAATAGCGTGCCAAGCGCCTCCCCATTAGCTAAGTTTGTCAGCACATTTTCTGCTCGACCCCCCACAATTACCGTATTCGTACCGGAACGTGCAGCTAGCCTAGCAGCCGTGAGTTTGGTGATCATGCCACCACGACCTAAACCACCTACACTCCCTCCGGCCAATGCGTCTAACGCAGGATCTCCAGCTTTCCCATGAGAGACCAGTTGTGCACGAGGATTACCTCGGGGGTCGGCATCGAAAAGCCCATCCTGATCGGTAAGGATAACCAGCAGATCGGCATCAATTAGATTCGCGACCATTGCCGCCAAGGTATCGTTGTCGCCAAAGCGAATCTGATCGGTCGCGACAGTGTCATTCTCATTAATGATCGGCACCACACCCAGCTCCATCAAAGTCTGCAGGGTATTTCTAGCATTGAGATAGCGCTCTCGATTGGAGAGGTCGTCATGGTCCAGGAGAACCTGTGCGGTATGTCGGTCAAATTGTTGGAACTGAAACTCGTAGGCCTGCACCAGCCCCATCTGCCCCACGGCCGCCGCCGCTTGCAACTCATGAATGGATGAAGGCCGCTTACTCCAACCAAGTCGCGACATGCCTTCAGCCACCGCGCCTGAGGACACCATCACAACTTCAATATTCTGATCAAGTAACGCAACAACCTGCTCTACCCAAGCAGCGATACCCTCACGATCCAAACCCTTACCATCAGCAGTCAGCAGTGCACTGCCAATTTTTATCACCCAGCGCTTGGCATTTTTTACGATACTTCTGTCACTCATATATCGCCCACCACCTATAACTCATCACCTATAACTCATCACCTATCGCCCATAACGACTGGGCTACTCTCGCTTTTAGCCGGCCTCTTATTATCTTGTGTCAGGGGCTATAGATGATTTCTACATCGTGATCATCATCTTCGTCATCGAAGTCATCATCATCTGAATTACCCGATTTTGGGCGGCGACGTAATGCCTCAATTCTATCCCGCGCCTCACACTGCATTCTATTTTGCAGCTCTCTCTCATGTTCGGCAACTTCAGGGTTCTCCCGCTCGGCCTCCCAGCACGCCTCCAACCGCTCCATAATATCCCAACACAGCTGCTTAGTGCCCTCAGCCGCTACTGCAGATACGCAATATACCGGTCCATCCCACTGGAGCTTATCAACTACGTCCTGGCAACGCTGCTCTCTCTCGTCTTCTGGCAACAGGTCAATCTTATTCAAGACTAACCAGCGCTCACGGCCCCACAGGGTCGGGCTAAATTGGTCGAGCTCATTCTCTATCACGTTCACATTATCTGCGGGATCAGCACCATCAGTCGGCATCATATCCACTAAATGGAGCAACAAACGGGTACGGGTTAGATGTTTCAGAAAACGGATCCCCAAACCCGCCCCCTCAGCGGCACCAGCCACGAGGCCGGGTACGTCTGCAATCACAAAACTACGGTACCGTTGAGCCTGCACCACACCGAGATTTGGTACTAGTGTCGTAAAAGGATAATCGGCCACTTTGGGACGTGCTGCTGATACAGCACGAATAAAGGTAGACTTACCTGCGTTAGGTAACCCTAGCAGTCCTACATCAGCCAAGACTTTCAGCTCCAGCCTCAAGCGGCGGGCTTCCCCTTCTGTACCTGCCGATGTTTGACGCGGCGCACGGTTAACACTGGACTTAAAACGAGCATTGCCCAAGCCATGATAACCCGCTTTGGCAACCATCAACCGCTGACCAGCAGCCGTAATATCACCAAGAACTTCTTCTGTATCTTCATCCATGATGGTGGTTCCAACGGGAACCCTCAGAACTAAGTCCTCCCCACCTCTACCCGTGCAATTCTTAGAACCACCAGACTGACCACTCTGGGCGTTGAAGCTTCGCTGAAAACGATAGTCGACTAACGTATTAAGGTTTTCATCTCCCTCAAGGTAAACACTGCCGCCATCACCGCCATCGCCACCATCGGGGCCACCCCGTTCAATATATTTTTCACGTCGAAAGCTGAGGCAGCCATTGCCGCCGCGGCCGGCCTGTACGTTAATGGGTGTTTCATCTACAAATTTCATCGTGAGAGTATACCGTGCTCTGTAAGTTGTTATCAGATGTACCGAGGCAGGCGTCAAAAAAGCTCACCCGCCATAAAGATTAAGCCCTAAAGGCTTCGACATGAACGGAAAGATCTAACCCAAAAACAAAAAAGCCCCGCCAATGCGGGGCTTTATTTTAAATATTTAGCCTTACGCAGTGACGATATTCACGAACTTGCGGTTCTTCGCACCTTTAACGGTGAACTTAACTTCGCCGTCAGCTTTTGCAAAGATTGTGTGATCGCGGCCTATACCAACATTCACACCTGCGTGGAACCGGGTACCACGCTGACGAACAATAATACTGCCCGCAGATACTTGTTCACCACCGAAGCGCTTAACACCAAGGCGCTTACTTTCGGAATCGCGTCCGTTACGGGTACTACCACCAGCCTTCTTGTGAGCCATGTCGTTCTCCTATCTAGCCTTAACCAGCACTAATGCTAGTAATTTTTACTTCGGTGAACCATTGACGATGGCCCATTTGCTTACGACTGTGCTTACGGCGATTGAATTTGATGATTTTCACCTTATCCGCACGTCCATGGCTAAGTACTTCTGCAGTGACCTTGCCACCTTCAACCAGAGGAGTACCAATTTTTATGTTATCGCCATCGGCTACCATCAACACTTCGTCAAAATCAACGCTTTCACCTGTGGCCACTTCCAGCTTCTCCAAGCGCAGGTATTCACCTTCCTGCACACGGTGCTGCTTGCCACCACTTTTAATTACTGCGTACATAGTTTGCTCCGTATTCGCTTATACCTGTTTGAAGCCCGAGAGAACGATTTCTCCAGGCCGGATTTGCGAGGGCGGCAATTTTAAGGGAAACCACCTATTACCGCAAGGGAAAAATCGTCTAAAATCCAGCAATAATGGGCCTTCCCCTTGACACACTTCCCACCCAACTCTAGGATGCCAACGCGTCCGTTTCAGAGGGCGTTTCCGATAAAAAGCACGTCCAACAAAAACAGAAAGCACGGGGCTCTGGCATGTTGCCGTTTCACCAGGTGGTAAAATCCGAGTTTAGTCAGGTTAATGACCTGATTCTGAGCCAACTTCACTCCGATGTGGGGCTGGTGGAGAATATCGGTCAATATATTATTGATGCTGGCGGCAAGCGGTTACGCCCACTACTCGTCATACTTAGCGCCAACAGTTGTGGTTATCAGGGCGATCAGCACACATCATTAGCCGCCATTATCGAGTTTATCCACACTGCGACCCTGCTTCACGACGATGTGGTGGACACCTCTGACCTGCGCCGTGGTCGCGCTACAGCCAACGCCAAGTTTGGTAATGCTCCCAGTGTTTTAGTGGGAGATTTTCTATACTCTCGCGCATTTCAAATGTTGGTTGCTATTGGCAACATGGATATCATGCGAATCATCGCTGACACCACCAATATTATCTCTGAGGGTGAGGTTCAACAGCTGATTAATGCTGGGAACCCGGATGCTACGGAAGAAAATTATCTGGAGGTTATTCGCAAAAAAACGGCTCAGCTATTTGACGCCGCAGCCGAAACAGGCGCTGTACTTGCGGGAGCCTCGCCTACTCAACAAGCGTCAATGGGTCGGTACGGACATCATCTGGGCATGGCCTTCCAACTGGTAGACGATGCCTTGGACTACAATGGGAATACTGAAGATCTCGGAAAAAATGTGGGCGATGATTTGGCCCAAGGCAAACCTACACTTCCGTTAATCTATGCCATGAAAAATGGCACCTCAAACCAAACCACATTGATTCGTAGCGCTATTGAAGAAGGTGGTATCGAACAGATGGAGGCTATCTTAGACGCCATCAATGTGACTGGCGCTCTGGACTACACAATGTCGCTCGCCAAACAACATGCTGAACAAGCGCAATTATGCCTTTGCGACTTACCTGATACCCCTGAACGTCAAGCCATGCTCGATCTGGCGGACTTCGCCATTCAACGTAAGTCATAGTGCCTTGTTTATGGTCTATTACTTGCTCAATAGGGCTGTAAACCGCATCTTTTCTGGACTTAACACTCAGATCAGATAAAATTCGCCCCCTTCGACAAAAAACCAATAAATCCGGAAACGCCGGGACAATAATTAGAGGCCGCTCAATCAATGACCACATTCATTCCGCAGTCGCAGAATTCATACACCCGCGAGGACATTGTTGCTTGTAGCCAGGGAAAACTATTTGGCGAAGGTAATGCCCAGCTGCCCGCCGATAATATGCTGATGGTAGATCGAATCACCCACATCCATGCTGGTGAGGGAAAATATGGCAAAGGAACCATGACTGCTGAGCTTGATATTCGCCCAGACCTTTGGTTCTTCGGTTGCCATTTTGAAGGTGACCCCGTGATGCCCGGATGCCTAGGGCTCGATGCCATGTGGCAGCTCACTGGTTTTTTCCTAGCCTGGAAGGGCAACCCTGGGCGTGGCCGCGCACTGGGTTCTGGCGATGTGAAATTCTTTGGTCAAGTTTTACCAAACGCCAAATTAATCACTTATCGTATTGATGTTTCACGAATTGTTGAGCGAAAACTGAAAATGGTTATCGCTGATGGTACTGTTTCAGTGGACGGCCGTGAAATTTATACCGCCAAAGATCTTAGGGTTGGTTTGTTTGAGTCAACTGACAACTTTTGATCCTTTAGATTACAATTGATCTATTCGATTACACTTTAGATGACAATGATGACCGGGTATTTTAACCGGTATAGGGGTAGCCAATGAAACGCGTGGTAATTACCGGAATGGGAATTGTTTCCCCCTTAGGTAATGACAAAAAAACCGTCACCGAATCTTTGAGAGAATGTAAGTCTGGCATTGCCTTCCGTGAAGACTTCAAAGAGATGGGGTTGCGCTGCAACGTTGCAGGCAAACTGGACATCAACCCAGCTGAGCTAATTGATCGAAAAATTATGCGCTTTATGGGTCCTTCTGCCGCTTATGGTTACCTCGCCATGGAGCAAGCCATTGCTGATTCAGGCCTAGCCGAAGATCAAGTTTCTAATATACGAACCGGACTTGTTATGGGCTCTGGCGGCGTATCAGGAGAAATGTTTACTGAAACTATTGATGTTATGCGTGAGCGTGGCATCAAGCGTGCTGGCCCCTATCGGGTGACCCAGATTATGGCCAGTACTGTCTCTGCCTGCTTGGCAACGCCATTCAAGATCAAAGGCACTAATTACTCTATCTCATCAGCCTGCGCCACCAGTGCCCACTGTATTGGTCATGCCATGGAGCTGATCCAGATGGGCAAACAAGATATCGTCTTTGCTGGCGGTGCAGAAGATATGCACTGGTCAATGGCCGGCATGTTCGATGCCATGGGAGCCTTGTCCAGTAAATATAACGATACACCCGAAAAAGCTTCTCGTGCTTATGACGCCGACCGCGACGGCTTTGTCCCTGGTGTTGGAGCTGGCTGCCTGGTAGTAGAAGACCTAGAGCACGCCTTAGCCCGTGGCGCTACTATTTATGCTGAGATTGTTGGCTATGGTGCCACCTCCGATGGTTATGACATGGTAGCGCCCTCCGGCGAAGGTGCCGTACGCTGTATGAAGATGGCCATGGAAACAACGAATGGCAGCATTGATTACATCAACACCCATGGCACCAGCACCCCTGTGGGCGACTTGGCTGAGCTGAAAGCAATCAAAGATGTGTTCGGTGACGACGCCCCTCCCATTAGCTCCACCAAATCACTCTCCGGCCACGGCTTAGGGGCTGCGGGTGTTCAGGAAGCGATCTACAGCCTGCTGATGATGGAAAATGATTTCATCTGTGCTTCAGCAAACCTAGAAACGATTGACCCCGAAGCGGCAGATTTACCCATCGTGGCAAAACGTATCGATAATGCTAACTTACAGCGAGTGATGTCTAACAGCTTTGGTTTCGGTGGTACCAATGC
>Ga0129324_10000041_pt1 | contig 84375 bp, 81 predicted proteins | sample CPBDNA_7_FD_96879 | JGI IMG/M metagenome (GOLD analysis project Ga0129324, IMG submission 96879) | Freshwater to marine salinity gradient microbial communities from Chesapeake Bay, USA - CPBay_Spr_15_0.2_DNA | ecosystem: Environmental > Aquatic > Marine > Coastal | place: USA: Chesapeake Bay... | reverse complement strand
ACCTTGAGAACCTGTAATTCCTTGGATACCTTGAGAACCTGTAATTCCTTGGATACCTTGAGAACCTGTAATTCCTTGGATACCTTGAGAACCTGTAATTCCTTGGATACCTTGAGAACCTGTTTCACCTTGAGAACCTGTAATTCCTTGGATACCTTGAGAACCTGTTTCACCTTGAGAGCCTTGTCCTCCCTGTATGCCCTGTATGCCCTGAGTTCCTTGAGTTCCTTGAATGCCCTGTCCTCCTTGAGTTCCTTGAGTTCCTTGAGTTCCTTGAATACCCTGGGTTCCTTGAAGTTCATTCTTGATTTCTTGTATTACAGTTCTTTGACGGGGACCTACAATTCCTACTCCCATTCTTAATATTATTGTATATATTTTATAATATATTTATAACATAGTATATATGATACAAGAGATTAAAAGTATTCTTAAAGATTATTCTTTCGCCTTAGGTTCGGGGACAATTCTGACAATATTAGTTGCATTACTTTATAAATACAGTCGTGGTGAGAAAAAGGAACTTTTATTAAAAGAAAAGATTACAGAATATGAAAATATAAACGATAAAAAGATTATAAGTGACTCTAAAATGATAGTAGAGAATAAAAAAGATAAAAGTGAAGAATTAAAACAAATGAAAATATTGATGAAAGAGTTTATGAATCAAATTAAAGATTCATCTGAATCTTTAGTTTATTTTAATAATGAAAGAAAAATTAATAGTAATTATCTTAATATGCGGAATCAACTATTCACTAAAGATATTGAGACAAAAAAGATTCTAATAGATACAAAAAATATTGTAGAAATGGGATATACATATGACACCTCAAATTATATAGTTGATATAGGTTCTAATGGTAAATATCCCGAAAGTTTTAAGAATGTGATTGGATTTAGACTTGTTAAATGTATTATACCTGTTTGTCTTTTTCATATAAAAGATGGCCATAATACTTTTGATGTAACTATTGGCGGTACAACATATTCAAACATTTCACTTAATCCAGGAAATTACAGTTTTGTAGAATTAGGAACACAAATACAAGATAAATTAAATGCGACAGTTTTAGGATTTACAGTTGATAGTGTAACACATCTTACAGAAAGTAAATATAAAATATCTCATATTGGAGGCGACTTTTATTTTACATTTAAAGACAATAATTTATATCGTTTATTTGGATTAGAATTATATAAAAATAATAATTCGAAAACATCAAGTAGTACAACTCTGAAATCAGATTTTCCTATTGATCAATCTATACACTATGTAGATTTAGTAGTCCCCGAAATACCTCATATAGCATGTAAACTTAATTCTTTAGGACAACACGTAATTGATAGGGTTCCTTTAATAGGTGAAGCAGGGACTCTTAATTATTATGAAACACCTCTTCATGAATATCTAACACAGAATTACTTTTATCCTATTAAATTAAATAAACTCACTATACAATTGTATGAAGATAGTGAGAATAATTTTTATACAACAAATGGTAGAAATAATTATTTTGAGTTTGAAATAACAATCTTAAAGAATACAAAGTTAATGAATGCTTAAATGAATGCTTGAATGAATATTTAGATAAATTATATTTATTCGCGAGAGATAAATACAAACTCAGCAATGATTCTACCAGTTTCTGTGAATGGACTAGTCCCACTTAAATCAGTTACAGAACCACTTATAGTATATATTTTAGTAGGGTTTACATTACAAATATAATTAAACTTCTTAGATTTATGACATACCGTCTTATCCGCTAAAGTTGTAGATTCATTCGGTATAAATACAGAGTTGAATAATTTAGCACCAGTAGTATTATTTGTAGATCCTGATGCTGTATTAATATTAAATTGATTTAATTTAAGAATAAATCCACCCTTTTCAGGAGAGCCTGAACTTCCTAAATCACAATTAATAGTTGTAAATGAATCTAAATACATATCAGACAATTTATCTATACGCAATGGTTCTTGTAAATTAATAGTAAAAGATGAATGATTATCAGACTCAATAACCAATATCATACTTTTTCTTTCAACTCTCTCAGTTTGATATCCCTGATTTTGATAAAGATTTAAAAGAGCATTTTCTCTCAATTCTTTTGTTAATTCACCTTGATTCATTTAGTATAATACTATAGATTACAAAATATTTTAAGATTTAATTCATTAACGAATGAAAATATCTTTGTTGAGTGAAATAAAGTGTTAAGAGATAAAACACAACACCCATAATTAAATGAACACCATGACTGGGACATTTAATTGACATCTTAAATGTCTTGTTGAAACTATTGAGGACATCACAGTGAGCTATATGTGGGAAGAAACTCCAAAAAATAGCATTAATAAGCAAAAATGAGACAAGAAAGCAGTTTTCCATTCTTTATAAATTAGTCAATATTTTATATTTTATTATAATATAACTTAATGATTATTAAATGTATATTATTATCCCTACTCATAACATCACTTATTTATCATATGATGATATATAAAGAACCTGTAACTCTAGAATGTTGTGGAGGAATTTTAAGGGGAGTTCATTATAGTGAAACCGATAACAAACCACCCAAGATTATTCGTCGGTGTTTTAAAGATGATAGTGATTGGGAATCTATGCCGTGCACTAGTGAAGGGAATTGCTGTAAACAAGCGGGGGGTCCGTGTGTTCCCACAACAAAAGGTGGGTATTGTGGAACACGCGAAAATGCGAAAGATGAAAGGACAGGATTCACCATTGGAGAAAATGAAAAAGGTGGTGAGATAGATGTAAACGATGAAAGATCGGTTCAACTTGATGATGTAAGAGATGATCCATCAATCATTTTATCATCAAAAGATTTGGAAAATAAGAAATTATTAGAAAGAAGACAAACTTTAAGAGAATATCAATATTCTGGAAGTGATATATCTAACATAACTTATTCAATTGAAAAATATAATCGTTATACAGTTATATTATGGTTATATATTTTACATATATTCTTTATATTGGTTTTACTGTTTTTATTACGAGATAATATAGATAAAAATATATCACAATATGTAAATATATTTATAGAAAAGAAAGGTAATTTTAAATCTTAAGATAATAAAACTTAAGATAAAATCTTACCGGTATGAATCATAATATAATCATCATACGGAGTTTCATATAATTCACATAATTCTTTATAATTTTGTAAAAGTATATTATTTAATGAGTGATATCTTTTAATGAGTTCGCGTTTATCAACACTTCCCGAATAATCTATATCATTTATATCATTTAATAATTTAGTTTGTTCTACTTTTGTTTTTATTTTCAGATCATTATATACATTAATAAGTTTTTTCTTATTATTAATATTATTATTCTTTAATAATTGTTTTTCACCCAATTTCAATATATTTTCTAAATCTTTTTTTAAAGATTCTTTTTCAGACTCTTTAATATTGTTTTTATTAAGAAATAATTGATATTGGTGTAAAATATCAGTATAGGAAATATAATTTGAAAGCTCAATCTTAAAACTTTTAGAACATTTATCTTTTCCACCACAAGAAAAACTCAATATACCATTATCTTCTTTAAAAGATTTAAACTCTTTACAACCTTTACATTTTTTACCACTATTTTTTTCACGATAATAATCATTCAGTTTTTCATAATAATTCTCCATATATATATTAATTATAGATAAGATTATTTAATTCATCTAATTTATTTTGAACTTCTTTATTCATTTCATCTTTTGTTATATATCTGTAATAAAGATATATAAATCCGGTAATAATAATAAGTATTAAAATGCCGTTGAAAAATATAGATATACGTTCTGTTTTGGTATAAATCTTTTTAACAATTTTATCACCTAAGTTTATTTGTGAATAGTCTACTAATTGTGGTTTCATACTTAAATAATATATTTACCTTCAGTTAATAATTGTGCGTTGTAAACAAATAATCCTATTAATATTAGTGCTAACCAGAGCGGTAAAATTGTTTCGTGGTTTTTAAGTCCAAAATCTTTAAAATCTCCCAAATCATTATAGAATAGTGATGGTTTAGTTTCGTGGAAAACTAATCCGCAAACTACAATTGCTAATATAGATATTTTAAGATCATAATTCATATATGTAATATTATATATTTTATAATATTTTTAGAAGCGAAATCATAAAATCTTTCTTTGAGTTCTTTTTAAGTTTTCTCTTATAAAATATATAGTATTGCTTAGGATTAATATGAATACTATATTTATTCTTTATTTTTACAATTATTTCAGATTTAGTATGATACATTATTTGGCCGTGATGAATATTTTTTAATGTGGATTTATCAATACAATAAATCTTATCGTAAACAAATAATTGATCTAAATGATCTTCATAATAAATAAATCCATCAATCTTATCTAGGACATCATTGTTCAAATAATACATAAATACGCGATTTTTATCAGTATAAATATCTAAAAGATCTTTAAGTGGTTCTACATTTAAGAAATCAATCATTTAAATATTTAAATATTTAATATAACATTTATTTAAATGAATGATATAGCTAAAATAAGAAAAGAATTAATATCACACGTAAAGGTGGAGTTGCCCTATATTTTCAATAAAGGAACACATATAAAATATTTAACATTAAAAGATGAAGCAGAATTATTTTATAGAGGTGGTGAGTTTATATGTCAAAAAGGAAATTGTATAATTCTTAATAATTGTGGTAAACATTGGAAAGTACCAATAAATTATTACGACAATGATGGTGATATAATATATACAACAACATTTTTTATCGAAAATAAAATCAATGAGAAAGATTGTAGTAAAGAAAATAAAAGAAAAGATGAAATAATTTTAACTCAACAAGAAATTATAAAGAAATTAACAACAAGAATAAAAGAATTGGAGTATCATCTTATGTTAAATGATTCTTGAATATCATTACAACATATTTTATTGCAACATATGTTACTTAATGAGTCATCAACACATTCTCTCATAGCATTATCAATATTAAACTCACGATATAATCCACACTCAAACTTATTTCCTAAACTGTCATGATTAGAACAGGTTTTTCTAATAGCATTTAATTCAATATGATTATTATGGGGTTTATTTTCTGATATTTCAGCATGTTGTCTCAATATCATATCATTAGTTTTATCATCTAATATTAAACGATTCTTTAATTCAAGGGGTCGTCTATATTTATAAAAAGGATCATGAATTAAATCTTCATAACTTTTTTCGATTTCTAGAATTTCTGAAGAATCACCACCCTGATATATTTGTCGGAAAAATGATGGAATATGTAGATTATTTTCAAAAGATGTTTTATGCATACATATAGGTGCTTGTAACGCGGGAGGTTCTTTTCGTAATTTATATACATCTAAGAACTTAGAAAAATCTCCGGTCCCACCCGTATAAGTTATATCAGTATCCTCTACAAAATAATTGTTATTAAATCCATAACCAGATACGGGTGTCCCTATATCTCTTAATGTATGTTGTAATTGACTACTATCAGAACAATGTAAATATCTTGTATTATCATATCCACTTTCATCATAATTTTCAAATATTTTTAGGTTTATAAAAAGTAATATGAAAAAAAAAGATAATATTAAGTATAGTTTCATATATATAGTTAGAAAATCTTAAAAAACATCTAAAAAAGAACTCTCAATGTCATCAGATTGTTTATTTTTTTTAGGTTTTTTGGAACTCTTACCCTTTTTCTTATCTTTTTTCTTATCTTTTTTCTTATCTTTACCTTTCTTTTTTTTTCGCATAGTTCTTTTCTTCTTTGGTTTTTCATTATCTTCAATATCTTCAATATCTTCAATATCTTCAATATCTTCAATATCTTCAACTTTTTTCTTTCGGCTTTTCTTTTTAGTGAGATTCTTTAAGGTTTTAATAAGCTCATCTAATTGTATATTTATTACTAATTTTGTACTACCAGAATCACTATGAATTCCCTTTTTAATGAGTGATTTAAGAGATGTTTCACTTGAAGGTTCAAAATCCAAATCATCCATTCCATTATCTTCTTCATCTTCTTCATTCATAATTTTATCTTCAGTATTTATAGATTGTGGTCTACTTGAAGTACTATCTGTGAAGTCATCACTTTCGCTATGCATTTCATTGTCGGGTATTTCATCGTAGGGATTTTCTAGATCATCCTCATCATCATCATCTACATCTGTTTGAGGAACTGTAAACTGTTTTATATTATCCATTTCATCTTCAGAAGATTCACCCTGTTCCGAACCAACTTTTTCTGAATCTTGTTTTTCGGCAAAAGTAAGTGGTGAAACCTCTGGAGGAGGTGGTTGTGTTCCTACAGATGGCTCCACAACAGGTGGCGAGACAGACGCAGATGTATCAGCGGCAACAGCAGATGTATCAGCAGCGGCGGTAACAGCAGATGTATCAGCAGCGGCAACAGGTGGTTCAGCAGCGGCAACAGCAGATGTATCAGCAGCGGCAACAGCAGATGTATCAGCAGCGGCAGCAGGAGAGCCAGTAGCAACAGGAGAGCCAGTATCAGCAGGTGGGCCATCAGCAACGGGTGGGCCATCAGCAACGGGTGGGCCAGCAGCAACGGGTGGGCCAGCAGCAGCAACAGATGGGTCAGCGGCAGCAACAGGTGGCTCAGCGGCAGCAACAGGTGGGTCAGCAGAGGATTCGGGATATGAACCAACTATAGGAGTTACTTGAGTGGATAATTCACCTCCTCTTAATCGTTTATGTTTGGGTGTTTTTTTCATTCTTATATTATTACATAATATTTTTATTTTTTTATCCCATATTTCCACCATCATCATCAATTTGTTCGGCGGTATCATAATTATCATTAGATAGATCATCATCAAATAAGTATTGATTTTCAGTTAAAACTTGTCCATTCATTAATTCTTTTATGTATGAATAATCATCTATTTCATTTTTATAACCCACTTCTTCAATATATTCCATATTTTCCTTTTCAGATGCTTTAAAATGATTTTTAGTACCAATTGTGTGTAACTCTGTGGACGCGTGTCTCTTATCATTACTCATATCATCTAATTTACGAATAAGTTTTTGTTTCTCCCTCTCTTTTTGTATACCCAATAATTCATTTAAGTTTTCTTTATTCGAATAAATCCATGTGATGTCATATCTCTTTTCTAATATATTTATTATAATATCTAAAGAAAATCTTTCTAAAATATTTGCATCATCTTCATCATCGTCATTCATATTCATTTCGTATCGTAAGTTTTCAGAATATACTAATAATTCATTAATAATAGATAAATAAAGAAATCTCCATAAAGTCTTTATATTATCGGTTAAGTTTAAAGTAGAGTTTCTTTGTATAAATATCCCATTTGTTAATTTTGTTAGTTTATCATATAAAGTGACAAAAATAGATTTAGCTTTATTGAAATATTCAGTAAAATCTTTATAACCTGATTTTTTATATAAATCTCTATGATGCGAAAAATAATGTGTATCTACATATTTCTTATACCAACTGGCATTAACATCACTTAATCTCCAAAACTTAGATATATATGAGTTTTTATGACCGTTGTTTATTATATTTGTGAGTGTATATAATATTTCATTAGTAGTATCTTTAATAAACTCCATATCAAAATTCTTGTCTTCAACAAGTAAACGAAATATATCCTCAATATTTTTTTCAGTTAAATTGCGATAGTTAATTTTTCCCAAACTTTCTAAATTTTGTCTAAAATCGTTTGTAATCTTAATATGAGATTTTTTCCCAGGTATAAAGATATTTTCAAATCTTTCTTTTATATCTTTATTATTGTCCATAAACTTTTTCAAGAGATTGCCGATAGTTTGCAATATCTCATTATTTTTTTCTTCTATTTGTAAAAATAATTGAGTTACATCTTTTTTTATATCTTTCAATGAATCTTTATTAGTATCTATTATCTCTAAAATATTATATAGTTTCATTACATCGAAATCGAAATCTTTTTCACTAATAAGTGAAAAATATTCATTAATATAAGAATTATTTATACTTTTTAATACTTCAAACGTAATATTTATGGGTAGATTAACATATTTATTAATCATTCTACTTTTAGAGTGACAATATTGTATGATCTTATGAAAGTTCTTCTCATTTTTAGGTATATCTTTTTCAAGAAAACTTCTTTTATCTTCAATATCTATGTCAGATATATTAGAAATATCTAATAAAAACTTCCCAAGATAATCAACAGAATACTCTCGTTTTATTATGTTATTTGATGGATCAAACGCGAATATTTTAAATATTTTATCTTTTATTTCATCTTTTATAATACTGTAATTTACAGATGGAAAGATGTCTGGTATATTATGTTTATAAAATCTCTTTTGAGAAACATTTATCATAGATAGATCATAATTATTAATATTGATATGTATAAAATCATTACAAGATTCTTTCATTGTGAAGCAGGGTTTAGTTTCATTATCACTTTTTTCGTAAAAGCTTTTTAAAATATTTGGGATAAGTTTAATTCTCAATTCTTTAAAACTTATAGGACCTATAGTTTTAGTTTTATTATTCCATCCACTTTTTATAAATAAATCTTTTATTTTATCATCTGAATCATTATAAAACTTTTCAATATTTGTGTCTAAATAGAAATTAGGTTTTACTAATTTTCCGTGAAGACTAATAGAAAGATTAAATAATCTTTGAAAAGCTGTATTAATAAGACTATTCATATTAATATTAAGATCTGAATGTAATTCAAAGTTTTCTATACTAGAAATACGTGTAATATTCTCAATGTTTATAGTATTATATGTTCTAAGAAGTAAACTATCATTTACTTTACTATCATTAACAATTGTGTTTATTTGAAATATGAGTTTATTATTACTTAGTGGTTTATAAATAGACCATTCATAATTTACATATGTATTTTCTACACATTTTTTATATCTTGTATATGATTCGAATCGTGATAACAAGTTCGGATAGTTACTACTTAAGAAAAAATTAATTAAGTTTTCAATTTGACCTTGTATATTTACAACGTCGTAATTTTTTATTTCATTATATAGTTCATCATAAACCTTTGTATATTTTTCTCCGAAAGTGTGTGATATTTTCTTCATAACCATTACAATTTTCCCTATAAAATCTCTATTTAGGGAATTATTATCATTGAATAATTTGAAATCTATGATATATTTATTATTATATATAGGGATTGCTGTAGAGATAATTATTAATGATAAACAAATTAAAACCATAATCTTATTTGTAATTTTCAAGAATATCTGAAATGCTTTTAAAGATTTCAGTAATGATTTTTTATCCTTTTTATACTGTTTTTTTATATCAGTTGTTCTAGGGTGGTCATCACCCGTAGTGATATTAAGCATATTGTATCTTTTATTTGCGACAATGTCTTCACTTAATGAAGAATATATATCAATGATAGTAACAATATCATCATCATTTAATTCTACTCCTAATCCTTGGGATATATTTTTTAATAATCCTATATTATTCATATCGGTTTCATCATAATTTTCAAAAACATCTTTATTTTGAATTAATATTTCTTTAGTTGATGTGGGTATATCATCCACAAAACCGTCTTCGTGAGAAAACTCTTCCGGACAAATAAACTCACCACAATTTTTACAATAAATATTACCATCATCAGGAGGCATTTTTTGATATTTCTGTTTCATTATAAAAAATGAATTATCATTATTAACACCAGTTAAATAAGAGTAATGTTTACATAATAATCTTTTTTTATCATGAAATCCTATAAACCAATCTGTTTCATCAGAACTGTTCACACAAAATGTATCTATAAATCTTTTTATTAAACTGTTTCTTACAGAAATATTTAATATACAGAATATTATATCTTTTGATAAAGATATTCTTCTTTCTATTGTTAGTTCTTTCTTAACTATTTGTTTGTTTTTTACATTATATATTCTTGGCGAAATATTAGTATTTTTTCTTAATATATTATTAATATATTGAAACTCTTTATCTATTTCAGAATAACTTATTTCATAATTTATTAATAATTTAGCAATATCTTGATAGTTCTTTACACTGTTTATAATATTATCATCAAGACTCATTAGTAAACTTTTTACAGATGGTTTAATCTTATTTACATCATCAATAAACTCGGATTTATTCTTACTATTGAGTCTATGAATTGTAAAAGTATTTAAATCATAATCATAATTTTTAGTAGTTTTCATAGTGATATTATTTTTTTTAAACTCGGTTCTTTTATAGATATTTGTTTGTTTTACTAACTCCTGCAAGATACATTTTTCAAATAATGTAAGCTTGCTTTCATATAGATTATCTGAAATAAAAGGATAATAACGATGAGGTATAGTCAATATTCCCATAACATTCATTTTCATGGGTTTTTTGATTTCTATAAAGTTTGAATCACCTGTGAATCTATCAAAACTCGTGGGTATTTTAAGAAACTTATTATTTTTTATTTCATCGAAAGAATACAAACCATTTATTCCTGAACAATTATTCATATTAAGACAATTTCTATATATTTTACCATCGTAATCATCAATTAGTAATCCATCATTATTTTCATCATAAATTATATTATCCCATAAATGTAATAAGTTTTTTATAATACCATTATAATTTTTATCACCTTTAGAGTTCATATCTGTAATAAGCATATCATTATCAATTAAATATAGTATTTCATCTAATATCTCATTTTCTTCAGAAAATATTTTTGTTTCGTTGGTTATAATAGGTACATACCATTTATTATACTTTCGTTTATCAACTAAATCCTCGCCAGATAAATCAATCAATGTATCTACATATTCAATAATTTCATTTATAGGTTTTATTTCTGAATCTTTATTGTAATAAGAATAAAGAGTTGAAATTAAACTTTCTTTTAGTTCTTGTTTAGAATAAACACGATCTTTTTCATCAACTAATGTATACGCAATATCATTAGTCTTATTAATTTTATCTTCAAGTGAATCTGGTAATTCTAATAATTTCATATCATATTTTTTTAGTTTTTTTATATCTAATATTTCATAATCATCTGTTTTCATTTTTATAGAACCATTCATTTCAGTTTGAAAAAGTAAAGATTTACCAATGTTTTTAAGTGTAAAATATTTACCATCTACATTTTCAACATCATTAACATTTCCTAAAAAAACTTTTTTATCATTGAATAACACTATATAAGTTTCTCCTAGTTCAGGTGAATACTCCCACCAATTAGATGTTTTTTCTTGAGAAGATTCATTTATATATGTCATTTCCGACCATTCTATAGAATCACCCCAATCATCAGTTTTCATTTCTTCTTGTGTATCACTCATTAATGATTGCTATATATTAAATTAGATATTTTATACTTAAAAGATTGATATTAAGTATAAAGTAATAAAGAATTATGGAAATTAAAAGTGTTCTAGATGAAAATAATCAAGATATGATTTCTTTTTTCAGAAAAAATAAGATTAAATACAGAAAGTATTCTTTAGAAAAATGTTACATTATGAAAATGAAAAGTGATGATGTTAAAGAGGAGTGGCATAGATATCTAAGAGGGTTGGTTTATAATTATGAAGATAAGAAGATTTTAGTTTTACCACCAATGAAAGCTATTGAGATTAATGGTTATATGAAAGAAGACCAAGTATGCAGCGAATTATACGATGGAACAATGATAAATGTATTTTATAATAATGATAAATGGAATATATCATCAAGATCTACTATAGGTTGTAATAATCGTTGGATTTTAAATAAAACATACAAAGAGTTATTTGAAGAAACACACGTTATAAAATACAGTAGACTTAATAAAGAGCATTCTTATAGTTTTGTTCTTCGTAATAAAATTAATAGAAATATTTCACCTATAGATAATGACGAGATAATTCTTGTAAAGATATATGATACAATTAATAATTGTGATATAGAATTGAATGGAAATCTTGGATTTAAGATTCCTAAAGTTTATACAAAATGGTGTGAAGTAGATATTGTAGATAAAAGACTGAAAGGTTTCACATATTTTAGAGATGGAATTAGATATAAATGTTTAACAATACCATTCAAGTTAATGAGAGAGAAAAAACTGAATATAAATGATAAGTCGCTTTTATATTTTGAGTTATGTAAGAGGGGAAAACTTTCAGAATATTTAGAGGATTTCCCAGAGGATTCACTGCATTTTGATATTACAAAGAAGTTTTTAACAAATCTTAAGAATATACTATATGATACATATTTCTCTATATATGTAAAAAAAGAAAAAAATATTAAAGATATAAATTATGAATATAAACCTCTTATTAAAGATATTCATATGATTTATCAATCTACTGGAAATAAGATAAGATTAAATACAATAGATAATTATTTAAGAGGTTTACCTTCGAAAAAGCTAAGATTTATCATGAACTTCTCAAAGTGATTTTTCTGAAACAGAAATAATTTCATCATAAATTGTAGATAATTCATTAATTGCATCTTCAAGATATTTAACAATCGCATTCAATTTTACTTCATCGGTGGAAATGAATAATTTATGTTTAGGATTTATACCAAATGTTAATATAATGTGTTCTTCAAGAGGGTGAGAACGTTTATAACTACAAATATTTACTAAAGATTTTTCATCTATAAAATTATTAGCAATATGACTTTGAATAACATTTCCTAAAGTGTCATCTTCGTCAGGAATTATAAAACTATATGTAGATGGTGAATTATCAAGATTTTTTACACTAATTGAAGTTTCTTTACCTTTTGCTAACATTATCATATTATTTTTAAGATTTATTAATTTACTTTTCATAATATTATTTGCCTGAATAAATAAGTCTTTTGACGATAAATAGTGACAACTCGTGACTATAAAATCATATAGATAAGGTTCTTCATTTATATCTCTTTTGTAATATCTCTCACTCTCAGATAGTTCTAAAGATTTTATAAACTTAAATCTTTCTTGATCATCGGTAATATTCTTAAGATCTGCTTTTTCATTTGCAACACTTTTAAACATATCATCATCTTTTGTGAATGTATAAACCGCATCCGTTACAGCCTTCCATCTTGAATGCTCTTTACCATTTGATACTGAAGGTGACCCGTATAAAGATATTTCTTGATTATGTGAATCATTTGAGTATGTATTTTTAAGTTCAGTTATAAAGTTGTAATATTCTTTACCTTTATAAATGAATGGTCTAATTATTTTTTTCTTTTCATCTTTATTAAGTGGTTTGGATAAATCATAATTATTGATATCTAGTATATTTAGATTGATATCCTCAAGATTTTCTTTAAGTTGGTATATTTCAAACATATCGCTAGTAACATACATAAATGGTTCATTAGAATTATGGATCACCTGTAGATGAAATAGATAATCTTTATTATATTCAAGTGGGTCTATGAAAATAGGTATTAAAGATATTCTGTGAAGTAAGAACTCATTATGAGAAGATGTATTATTAATCTCCATTTTAAGATCAGATGGTTTACCCTCGTCGCAACGGAAAGCCACACAAGGGATTTCTGTTAAAAGAACTCTTCTTAAAGAGTTCACAATGCTTTTTTCGAAACCTGTTTCTCTATCACTTCCAATAGTAAATGAAAGAGTATCATCGTTCTGTGTTGTATTTTCGATTGTGATTTTCATAATTCTTTTATATTAGTGTATAATATTATATTTAAATCAAATTTATGTTTATTCTTTATTAGATTTTTTTATTACTATATAAATGAGTGAAAGAAAGATATTCATTAGCAAAAGATGTGATCATTGTATTCGATTAATTGTAGGATTGTCTAAACACGATCTTTTAAAATATTTTGATGTAGTTAATATTGATAATGTGAATAATATTCCTCCATTTGTAAGGGCTGTTCCCACATTATTTCATAATGGTCAGATAATTTCAGGAGACCATCTTTTTGATTATATGAATGAGTTCGCAAAGAAAATTATGACATTAAATGATAAACAAAAAAATAATGATGATGAATTAGAAGCATGGTGTCCTCACGGTGGTTGTTCTATAGGATTTTCTGAAATAAGTGAAAATGATGATAATTTTAAAGATAGTTTTCATAAAGATTTTGGAAGTTCATATGAAAAACTAAGTTTTGATCCGAAAAAACCTTCAAATATGAGTAATGAAAATAGTAATGAAGATAAAAGAGTAGATGATTTCAATAAAAAATATGAAGAGTTTATGAATAGTAGAAAATAATACTTAAAAAGAAATGTGCGTATAAAGATATTAAAAAGTATAAAGCATTAATAAATGGACAATGATATTCTTAGCACAAACTTTTTAAAAGTTTTTACTTCATTTGTTAAGGAGTTATCAACAAGTTTTCCTGAATATGAATCTGTAATATATGAAAACTATAACTCAGTAATTGATTCTACAGATTTTTCTATACAAGATAATGAATTAAGTAAAGAGTTTATGGATAGAATTAATGAAATTTCGGGGGATATAAACTCTAAAAATGATACATTATTTACGGAAGATAAAATATTGCTCAGAGGAGTATCTCTAAAAAAGATATGGTCCTCCAAGATAAATGATAAAACTAAAGATAGTATTTGGAAATATTTAAAAACATTCAGTCTTTTAAATGTTTCATACCGAGCAGATGATGAGTTAAGAAATGCACTCGATTCATTAACTAATGGGAAAGATATAAACACACAAGATAAAGAATTAGTAAAAGAATTAAGAAATATTAAAAAGTTAAGTGAAGATATAAAAAATGAATATAAAAATGATTGTACAAATGAATGTACAAATAAAGAATCGGAAAATAATATATTCGATGATATGATAAAAAACTCGCAGATAGGAAAAATTGCGGATGAAGTCTCTAAAACTATAGATATGGAGGATATGTTAGGTGATTTAAATGATGAAAGTGATATGGGTGAAGTATTTTCAAAACTTGTAACAGGGGGTGGAATAGGTAAAATCTTTGAGGGGATAAATAAAATTGTTACGGAAAAAATTGAAGGGGATGAGTTTAGTAATGAAGATTTACAGAAAGAAGCTATGGATATGTGTGAAACTATGGGGAAGAACTTATTTTCACAAATGGGAAATATGATGGGAAGTTCGGGTAATCAAAATCCATTGGAGATGTTCACACAAATGGCACAACAGATGCACCCTCAACGAAGAGAACAAATGAGAACTGAAATGAGTACACAATCAAATCCTACAAGAGATAGACTTCAAAAAAAACTCGCAGATAAAAAAACACAAAACTAATTTATTGTATATAATATATTATATACTAATAAAGATGTTTACTAATTTTTGGATAAATGATATAAAAATCCTATATAATAGAAATCATATACTGGAGATATACCCATCATCTAATTTTGATATTATACGTAAATTAAATGCTATTTTCAGATTTTCATTATATTACAGTTTTATAGTTTTCTTATATAATCGCAATAATACAAATGTATTTTATATCCCGATCGTTGTTGGTATTTTAACATATATAGTTTATAAAAAGAATAAATCTATACAAGTTGATCATGCTCTTATACAAAGTATAAATGGTAATAAAGATATCGTTCAAGAGATGAGTGATACTTGTCGTATTCCTACTAAAGATAATCCTTTTATGAATCCACTCCTTTCAGATTTTGGAAATAATGTTGAGGTTAAAGAATCGTGTACTTCATTTGACAATAAGGGAATACAAAAGAAAATAGATGAATATTTTGATCAAGGTATTTATAAAGAGTTTTCAGATATATTTAATAATAAAAACTCTCAAAGACAGTTTTTTACTGTCCCCGCGAGAGATGTTCCAAATGATCAAGGAGCTTTTGCTCAGTGGCTATATGGGTCTCCTCCCACTTGTAAAGAGGGTAATATGATAGATTGTTTATCATTTAGAAATGGTGGTGGTATTCCTTCGGGGGGTGTTGGTTCATCATCTTCATAAAAATAAAATATATAGTTTAGATATACATATGGTTCAGAATTATTCGGGATATAATGGTGAAATGGAAAAGATAGAAGAATCTTGCTTGCAGCAATCTGTTGATGCTAAAGATTTCACTCTTTTTAATAAAGCTTCTTTGAATAGTGATAGAGCAACAATAGATATTGATATTACTCAATCAAGAGGACCCGGAAAATATCTTTTAGATAATTATAATGGTTGTGGATGCGAACTAAAAGATGCTAGAGAGTTACAATTATCTCAACCCGTTATTAATTTTGAAGGTGGTAAAGGATGGATTGGTGAAAAAGGTTGTTTAGTTGATAAAGATAGTGATTTAAGAATAGGTACAGACAAGTTAACCAATTTAAGATATATTAATCAACTTCAAGAAAGACCTTATTTGACTACGGGTAATTATATGTATGGTTATCATGATGTAGATAATGAAAGCATTATTCAATCTGGAAACTTTTCAAAAGATCAAAGACCTTGTAATGTTCTTTCGGGGATCACAATCGGAAATATATTCACACCAATGATTCCAAAATTGAGGGATGAAATACAAGACCCAATACATATCATCCCCGAAGATAATATGAAAGATTGGGTTAGGTCCGGATTACCTACAAGACAAATTGCTAGAAACGAGGATTATATGCGAAGATGTCAAGAAAAGACTTTTAATTAATTTCTATATGTATATATATAGAAATGGATTCAACACTATCCACATTAGATTATATGACAAATAATGAAATACAAGAAGATCTTAAGTATTCTCAATCTGTAGGAAACTATTCTACACTTACCGGATATGGTGTAGGATCTAAACTTACTGATTTAGAATCTAATTTAAAATTGTTAAACTTTCCTCTAACAAATAATCCCAGTCAAAAATACTCACCTGATAAAAGTGAGAAAGCAATAAATATTTTTAAAGATGATGGTTTTTTTAATAGTGAATATGTTTCTCAAGTTAACAATTCGCTTGATTTAAAAGAACAGGGTATTAATCGTTTTCAGTTCCTTCATTTAGATCCGCAGAAAAACGCAATAGAACCATTTCCTAGATTAGGAAATAATACAGTCTTAGAAACATTAGATAATCATAAAACATTTTGTTAAGTAAGAAATACTATTAACTTATCTTGCACAACCACAATCAGCATCTTTGATAAAACCGAAATAACCAATTATACTTAAGATAAATAATAAAAATAACATATCACAACTACTCATATTCTTAAAATAATTTTTCATTCTAGTATTCTTTATATAAGATTAGTAGAAAATATTTAAGATTTATTCTATAATTATAAAAATAATTATAGAATGTTTCATTATCTTCATGATTCCATAATATATGATACAGAGAAAAATATAACCTATCTGAATAATAAGCAAAAAACAAAAATAAATATCAATAACTGGCATAATTATTTAGATATTATTGGGTGGAATAAACTAAGTTTGGGGTTTATAAAACTCTTAAATCACAATAGTGAAAAAAGATATAAGAACTCCCCCTATGGAGTATTAGATTGTGGTGGCGATGGTGATTGTTTATTTCATTGTATATCTTACGCATTATCAAGTGAGTTAAAAGAATACTATGATTTTAAAGATATTCGCGATATGATTGCTGAATCAATTGATGATGATATATTCAAAGATATTATTGAAACATATAAAATCCTCAAAGATAGTGGAGATTTTGATGAGGATTGGGATCCTTACGAAATTAATTGTAAAGAAGATTTTAAAGATATTATTAAAGAAGGTGGTAATAATTATTGGGGGGATCATATACTTTTTCAACTCATAATAAGAGCTTTAAAGATAAATATACTTTTACTTAGAACAAACAATATAAATGATGATATAGGTATTTATCCTAATTATCAAGAGTATAATCCTTCACACAGAACATTGATATTATTATACGAAGATAATATTCATTTCAAACTGATAGGATTCTTTAGAAATAAAATGATTACACTTTTTAAATACGAGGATATTCCAATAGAAATAAAAAGAATCTATAGTATAATATAATATCTTAAAATGGAGGGGGTTATATTTTTAGGATTAATTGGAATGGGCTATATTATGAACTCTAAAGAGTCTCATAATATAGATAATGTAATGAAACCTGAATTACAAGAAAGTAGTGAAACCAGTGTTTATGATATAAATAATTTTAAAGATTCAAAAATTTCTGAAAAAAAATTAATAGAAGAAAATCATAAAAAAGCATATGATAATAAAAGTAATATAGTTGATGATATAACTGGTAAAAGTAAAATATTCGATATAAGTCAAAATACTGAGGGTTATGGTGAGAATGTTTTCAGTGAATTACTAGGGATAGATATTTCGAGAGATAGATTTGCTTCTGATGATAGAGGTATACAGAGAGCGCCTTATTTTAGTGGGGGGACACGAGATGGGGGTCGTGGTGTATCGGCGGCGGGTGCTATGGACTCTCAAGAAAACTTAGCTTTGAATGGATCAAATGGTGGGTCAGCAGCACAATACTATTATAATAAAAGAGAAAGAGAGGGCGATAGACCTGTGCCATATGGAAATGTTTTTGGTATGCAAGATACAGGACCAGCTATGGAACATGATAGATATATATCAAGTCAGTACAGAACAAATGATTTACCATTCCAGCAAGAAAAAATAGTTCCTATAGATGAAAAGAGTTCAATCAATCGAGATGTTGAAATGGCGAGAGCTCAAAGAAGCTCAGTTGATAATACGAGAACATTAAGCAATCAGAAAGTTTCGTTTGGAGGTAAAATTAATCCAGGTAAAGGTATTAGTCACCGAGGTTTAGAAGGTCAAGTCTTTAAGAATAATGTTAATCAAGATTATGAAAATACCGAGGATAGATGGCTTAAAACTTTGGGTGCTTTTGAGGCAAAGAGTTTGAGACCCACACAAGTTCTTCCAGAAACTAATCGTCAAAAAGCTAATGGACCATTGATAGGACCTATATTTTCTAGTAGTAATGTATCGGGACAAAGAAGACCATCCTTTAAAGAATCGGATAAACAACAATTAGAATCTGACTCTTTTAGAAATGTCAAACCAGAAACACAATTGAATGATGATTTTAGTAAGGGGAGTTACCGTGCTTATCCTAACGAGAGAGATCTTACACAAGAAACTAAACACGAAGGAATATTATCATCAATCTTTCAAGCAAATACAATGGATATTCAAGACAACATTAAGACAACTATTAAAGAAACAACTTTGAATACTACAAATATGGATAATCCTGCTCCTGTTATTAATTTACCTACCGATAGATTACACGATTCAGTTAGAGTTACAAGAAAAGAAACTGTTCACATTGATTACACAGGTGTCGCGGTTTCATCTAATCCTCAAGAAATGGCTAGTGATCAATTTTTAAGAGCCGATACAAATACTAATAAAGAAATAATCTCTCAAGGGAGATCACCCACAAATGTGTCTACTATGCTTATGAGTGGAGAAGATATGATGAATGTTGATATTAAGAAGATAGAAAGTGATTATTTTACTCATAGAGTTACAAATGGAGATAAAATTAATGGTGCGATACCTGGATGGGATTCTTGTGTTATAACTAATGATAAAGATACCTTAGATAATAATAGAATTGCTGATAGAATTAATAGTGAATTATTAGATCCATTTAGAAAAAATGAATACACTCATTCATTAGAATCTTTCGCTTATTAAAGTTTTGATATTATTTTATATATTGTATTATATAGTAATCTTATGTATTCATCTCCTCTAACTGGATTAACAGTACAATATGATAGAAGAATATGTGAAGATGATGATAATTGGGTTTCCACATTAGATAGTTCGGTTGGTTGTTCGTCTCTAAGTCCAACCGATGAAAGGTGTCATCATTATGATGTTAATGGTGATACGGGTTATGAAAGTTGTCCTACATCTTGTGGTAATTGTTTTGAAGATTCTGATAGTCCATCTGACGATTCAAATGGTATTGGATCACAACCAATAGGATTATATGAAGGTGAAAATGGAGAAACAAATGAGTTTGACCCTTTAGGGTCAAGTTCGAGAGGTAGAGGAGATTTAGAAGACTTAGTTTATAAGTTTACTTATGAAATAAATGATAAAATTAATGAACTTAGTGATAAAATTGATGATTTTAAAGATAACACTAATTCGAGAATAGATGATAATGAAGAAGCCAATAGAGGTATTTGTTATAAAAAGGTTTGTACCAACAAAACTGACCCCCCAACTACTGGAGACACAACTACTGGAGAAACAACTACTGAAGAAACAACTAATGTAGACACAACTACTGGAGAAAATACAGGGTCACCGTGTCAAGGTGTAACTGCGGATATTTGTTCAGGACTAACATATACAGATTGTGAACAAAATACTTGTTGTAAACTGAGAGATGGTTCAGATGGGTTTCCGGAGTATACTAGAGCTGGAGAATCAAGAGAATGTGATGGAAATCATTTTTACTCACCTGTATCGCGAGATGTGGTTGATAATGAAATTATAAATTCTCAAAATAAACGGTCTTCACCTAACTCTAGAACGGACTCAGGAAATGCCGCGAATACAAGCCCAAATGAACCCACAGATGATTTCACAATCAATATTAATGATGATGATGTTTTATTCAGTAATCCAGTAAAACGCGGTAATATAACATATATTCCAATCACCGGCAGAAATACTTCTAAAATAACCACATTAAGTCTAGATAGTACTAACGCCTTTTTTCAAGACAAAATTGTATCATATGCTATGTTTAACACGCACAAAGGTTCAAGCGATTTTAATATAACATCATCGCCTTCATCGTCTTGGACAAAGTATACTTTTAATAATGATATTAAACCAATCGGTAATGATAATGATTGTTTAATACTTAAAATAGCACTATCAGATACAAATGCAACAAATATATGTTATAATGATGATAACATTCCAAAACCAGCTTATTGCGATATATTTTATGATAAAGATGCTTCATATTATATTTATACATTTGGTACTGATTCAAATTCAGTTGGTGAATCACTTAAATATGGTGATTTTTATTATGCTACCAAAACTGATAATGATAATTTAAACTTAAAAAAGATACAGATGAATGGAGATAACACTGACGATACAGTAACATATAATAATAAAGATAAAAATAAACACGATATTAGAACAACAAAACAAGAGTTTATAGGTCCTAAAATAGTCGGTTTATATTTTCTTTATAATATTAATATATTGTTTCTAAGTACACTGAAAGATGGGGTAAACTCTGTTTCTATTAGACCCACGCCTTTAACAATAACAATTGAATATCCTTTAGAAGATGATAATAAAGATATGGGGGAAAAAATAGTTAATATAAATGATATTTTTGCAATGAATGATAATCTTATGTCACCCTCACCATTTTTATATAAAATTCACGATTTCAATGAAACAGATAATATTAATTTAGCAGATATAAAAATAAACGTTGATAAACATTATTTTTTTGTAAAAAACCATAATACTAAATGTGAAAGCTCTTTGATTGATATAACATGGTGGTGTTTATTCGTAATTATCACTCTTATAACATTTTATAATCTATACCAAATGCCTAAATTATCAGATACAAAAAATATTCCTATCATTGCTATATTGGCTATTATTATGTTATGTGTTATAATTATAATTCCATTACTCGATAGAGATTGGCGTGCATATATTAAGTTTGGCTTATGGTGGATTGTCTTTTTAATAAGTATAATTATTTATGCTATAGATGTAAAAGATTTACATTTAAATACATCAATTTTACTATCAATTGTATATCTTATAAATATAACTACATATACAGATTATCGTGATAAGTTTATAAATCCTGATAAAGATGATTGTGATTTAAAATATGGATATCCTATGCTATACATATTTTGCGCAATTGTAATGGTGATTGTTCGTCATTATTATTTTTCCTCCCAACAGGTGGATAAAAAATACCATTTAACTAGAAAAATTGTTGGATCTGTAGGCATAGCCATATATTTTATTTCTAGTCATAATAATACAATTGATATTATTTCTGAATGGTTTGGCTATTATGATACTTCTTCAATGCGTGTTATATTAATTTTTTTTAGAGACTTCTTTATACTGGTTTAATTATTTATATCGTTTATTTATATCGTTTATTATTTTAATATTATTGTATATATATATATATATATATGTATGGTAAAATTATACTTATTATTTTAATAATATTATTCCTTATATACTTATGGAACAATATTACAGAAATGTTGGAAGAACCAATCACATTTACATTATATGAAAATATGTTTCATGATAAAATATTTTTTAAATTAGCCAGTATTTTATCGGAACAAACGTTAACATCTAATTCAAATATTTCCCATATAGATAATATACAAGATACTTATAATATGACAGATATTATAAGTAATGCGCAAGTAAAATATTTAGAATATATATCGGACAGTTCACAAACTACGGACAGTCCATATTTTACGTATAGTAGTAGCGATAAAACTATAACTATCAGGAATGTCGTGTATGTTTCAGGAATTGTAGATTTATTACCGGCTTATTGTAAGAATAATAATATAAACCTGCAAAATATTTATAGATTTAAATATCCAACTGATACTAATCTTCCACTATTTAATAGCAGATTAGCTGTAATAATAAATGTTGACCAAAATTATTCATTCATAAATGAAGACATGGATTCTTTAATTTTACACACTAAAATTATAAAATTAAAAAATAATACAGATAACGTATATAAAATTATGTATTTAGAAAATGATGAACAAACATTAGATCAATATTTTAATTCCCCAGACAAGAAAATAATGTATATATATGAGGGAATTGATATTACTGATTATGATTTATCAAATATTTACAGTGAACTAATAAATATAAAATGCTCCGATTTGTTTAAATTATTTAGCATAAGAACAGGTAATGATCAAATCAATTCTCAAGCGGAAAATAAACCCGAATGGATGCTAAGACATTTATTAGATCATTTGATTCTAAATATTGGGGTTAATGAAAAAAAAGATAATCCAGATCAAACCGATGCAGATGCGGTTGCGAACCCTGCGGCAGCGGTTCTAGCGCCGGAGGGAACAGCGGCGGGTGCGAACCTTGTGGTGGCGAACCCTGCGGATGCGGGAACAGCGGCAGCGGATGTTCCCACTAAACCTCTGGACACAAATAATCTTATTTTAGATATATTAGTTGGCCCTAATATATATTCATCTAAAGATGGTATAGATTATAAAAATGTGATTAATATTATTTATGGTGATAAGTTCAAACAACAAATTACACATATGAAATATAATACATTATTATCCCATTATTATACTAAATCTACGGGAGATAATAATATATTAGAGTATTTAACATTAGAAATTTCTAATATGCAAGATACAATTCAAACTACGAATGTAGACGAATATAGGAATAGTTTTGTTACATTATTAACTGGATCAACACAAGTCAATAGCAATGAAATACACAATAATATGGATTATGAACTGAATAATATCCAAAATTATATTTATTTTTATCCTATTGGGAAAAAGAAATACTTAAGATTACCATATTTAATACATATGTGTTCTGATAAAAGTGATCTTATTGGCACCTTAAATAACTTAATAATAGAAAAACGCGGTGATAAATATTATATATCATACACAGATGTATGTCGTTATAATTCTTCTTTTCAAAAAGTCTTGGGTCGTTTTAAAGGATCCCTTAGTATTTATGCGGAGGCGGTACAAAAAAACGGGGAAGACAGCATCGTGTTGGACAGAACAGCTGAGTAAGTATATTTGACTTATATGTTTAATATTGCGTTTTAAATTCTAAATAAAACATTATGGACAGTATAAATGTTCCCGTTTTTGCCCAAGCTAAAATTGAATACACAAAACAACTAACAGATATTTTATACATTCATATTTTTGATGGTTTTACATCAATTTATAATGAATCGAAAAAAATATATATAACTAAAACCGGAGTACCAATACTTAATATTTTTAGAAAATTACTAGAAAATATACCAATATGGAACAATGAAATAATTGAAGAAGAAACCAAAAGAATTATAAAAGTAAGTAAATGTGACTGGTTAGATGATTTGGTTACAGCTGTATTTATAAGTCATACTAGAATACTAATGTCTATTGGTCCCAATCAGAATACAAATAAGATAAATGTTTCTATTCCCAAAACACCTAATTTTATCCATAAAATATATATAAATATTGCAAGAGATTTATGGAAGAATCCTTATTTATATAATGAAAATGTTGCGGGACATGATAGACAGAGAAATATGAATCGTGTTGAAGAAATAATAAAGATTAATATTGAAACGACAATCCGTAAAGAATTACCTGTTAAAGAAATTCTTAGGGGTCATTTAGATACATATGAAAATAATGAAAAGTTAGATATTCAAATGATATTAAATGAAATTAAAAAGAATAATATTAATACAGAAAACATTACTAAAACTAATGAAGAAAATGAAGAAAATGAAGAAAATGAAGATTTTATGGAAGATAATAGTTATAGTAATGATAATGAAGAGAATAATTTCATTGAAGAAAATAATAAAGATATCCCTGAAGAAATTAATGATAACTCTTTCAAAATTGAAAAATATGATAATGTTGATATTTTTGAGGAAAATAAACAAGAAGAATTACATAGTTCATTAACAGATAATATTTATAATGATCCGAATGATCCAAGCATAGATGATATAAAGAAAAATATAGAAAATATTGTTGTTAATGATATAACTATACCGGTAGAAGAACCTAAAATAGAAACACCTACAAAAAATACTCCAGAAACTAAAGATATAACAACTGTTAATAAAATAGATGATAAAGATGTAAAAATGTTCTCCTTTAATTCTCTTTATCCGGGAATGAAAACATTTGGTTCTGTAACAAAAGAAGAAGATAAGGAAGAAGATAAAACTCCTTATAATCCATTGGGTTCAATAGGTGAAAATTATACAATAAAAGAAGAAAATATAGACAAAACTATAGAAAATATTTCTCAGAATAATGATATTATTCTAAAAGAGATTATGAAAATTGATAAAAAAGAAGAAAATATAGATGAGACAGAGACTCTCGATAATTTCTTTAATGATGTAAAAAAAATGGCAAGCGAAAATGATAAAAATATAAATGTTGATGAAAAAGAAACATCATACACATTTTTTGATTGATTTGTGTCCAAAAGATAAAAAAAAAATAATTCGTTTAAATAATGATAGACTCTCCGGTTATATTTGGTTTAGTTACAAGTGGTATAATATGTCTGATAATTTATTTTATATTAAGAGATAAAAATAAATATAATGAGAATAAATATAATGAAACCAAACAAGATATAATAGGATTATTTTTTATTATATTCTTTACAATATTTATAACACATATATTATATGATAAAACGAGTTCTAAAAATATTGTTCCAATAGATATTAATAATGGGCCGTGTCCATTTTAATTATCGTCTTTTATTTAATTGTCTTTTCCCCCCGTTATTATCTTCTTTTTTGAATGAAAGAGTATAACAAGTTTTAAGTGGGAATTGAGTTTTTTTTACTCTATAATCTTTAAATATATCGTTATTGATAATATCTAGTGGTATAGAGTTTTTTGCATATTTTGAGATATTGATATATAATGAGAAATCATCGTTTTCTTTGTCTAATCTATTACCATTCATATCAGTAGTGGTATATTTAAGAAAATCTAATAATTTATCATATTTTTCAACAATATCTTCGCTGTATTCTTCTTCAAGATTATCTTCATATCTATCGCGTATCTCGTCAAGGATAGTTATAGAAAGACGACATAAATCAAAAGAAAAACTAGGCTCATTACCACTTTTGGACATCATAAATGGTATAGATGAGGAGTACTTATATTGTCCTTCAGCTTCACCATATTTAGAGAAAGCGTCATTCATAAATATTTTCTTTTTAAAGTTAATAATAGCTCTACCAAAATCTATAATTTTAAATATTTTACCATATGTTGGTACTTTAAAGTATTTATTATTAAACTTATAATATATATATTTCTTTTCTGTGTATGTATACATAATATTGCTTATATGAAGATCATTATGAGTAAAACCAAAATATTTCTGAAGATATGCTAAAGAGAACGCAATCTGAAAATAACACGATTTTATTTCATCTAAACACAAAGATTCTTCAATTAGTTCATCGAGAGTTCCTTCTAATTTTTCTATAAATAATAATATGCAAGGAAACTTTTTTAATTGAGCTATCATTATATCTGACATACTATCATAAGAACTATTACTTTGTGAATCATCTATAACAGAGTCACTAATATCACTTCTAGGGATACTTTCAATTGAAGATGTAGATGAAGAAATAGAAGATTTATCATCTATTTCTATTTTATCTAATGTAAAAGTTTTATTATAAGTTTTCATAACCATTTTATTCATTTCAAAACTATTAATTTCATCTGTAATATCATATTTAAAATTATACAATCCATTCACAGAACCATAAAATATTGGGAAACAGGGTAGTTTATCTTTAAATGATAATTCACTAAAGAGATATGAACAAAAAACATCTATATACGCCATATTATCCAGATTATTTATCTTATTTTGTGTATTTGCTAAATAGTTTGAGGGGAGAAAAGGATTTCTTTTATAATAAGATGAATAATTATTAAGTATAAAATGAATAGGATCTAATAAAGGGATACATTTACAAAAAATATCTTTTAGATATATTGTTTTCTGAGAACTATCATATACTTCACCTTTAATAATTGTATTTGAGTTAATACTACTTTTCTTAATTATATCTGTTATTTTTCTAAGATAATAATTTCGTTTAAAGTCAATACACTTATGTGAATCTTTAGTATTATGAATATAAAAGTATAAAGACATTATAGGATAATACATTTGAATGCTTTCCATACCTATAATATCCTTAATACTTCTATAAAGTATATTTCTTTCTTTTCTCGTCCATTTCCAATGTTCTAAATGTATAGACATATACTTTTTATCTAATAATTATTTTTAAGATTAAACTTAATAAATTTTTTATGTTTTAGTGTATATAACTTTATGGAAATACAGTTAACGAAGTTTGATATGAATAAAATAAAAGATGACAAGGTTGTTGTATTAATAGGTAAAAGAAATACAGGGAAATCATTTTTATGTAAAGATATATTATTTCATCATAGAGATATACCTTGTGGTCAAGTAATATCCGGAACAGAAGCCGCCAATGATTTTTATTCAAGTTTGGTTCCAAAACTCTTTATACACGAAGAATATCAAGATAGTATTGTAAATAATGTTCTTAAAAGACAAAGGTTGATGATTGATAAGGTAAAAACTCAAACAAATATCGACCCTAGATTATTTGTTGTTTTTGATGATTGTCTTTATGATAATAAATGGGTAAAGAATAAAGATGTCAGGAGTTTATTTATGAATGGTAGACATTGGAAGATACTCTTTATGATAACTATGCAATATGCTCTAGGTATTCCTCCTAATCTAAGAACAAATATAGATTATATATTCATTCTTAGAGAAAACTATGTGAGTAATCGTAAAAGATTATATGAACATTATGCTGGTATGTTCCCCACATTTGAAATGTTCTGTCAGGTTATGGATCAATGTACAGAGAACTATGAATGTTTAGTTATTGATAATAATGCTCAGTCAAATAAACTAGAAGATCAAGTCTTTTGGTATAAAGCTTGTGATAGGGGTGAGTTTAAAATAGGAGCAGATGATTATTGGAAATATGATCGTGAACATCGTGATGAAAATAATATGAATAATGAAGGTCACGAACACAATTATAAAAATAGATATGTTGTTGATAAAAAATATTAGTTAATTTCATTTTTAAGAGAATTGTTATAATTTACAAATTATTCATGATAACTTTCTTTAAGCCGGCATAATCTCTATCTTGAACCTTAACAGTTTTTGTTACAGTATCACCATCTGATACTTCCAAAACATAATGAGGGAATCCTCTAACATTATATTTCTTTACAATTTCTTTATTTTCATCTGAATTATATTTTTCAATAATGATTGTTACACCATTCTGGGTTGTATTATTCATCTCACTCATAATCTTATCAAAATCAGGGAGAGCCTTCTTTGACCATCCACACCAAGGAGCATATATGAGCTTCAGAGTTATTTTTTTTGATGAGGATTTAGTTGCGCTTTCTAAACCCTTTTTAATACCAGGATTCCCACTCTCTAAATCACCTAATGCTTGAAACATTTCTCCCTCAGCAAGACCCTGAATATTTCCATAACCACTTCTTTCAGAAAGTAGCTGTGAATTATTTCTAAAATTATTTGACGGGATCAACCCGGGAGGTAAAAGAGAATAATCTCCCAAATGTTGTGCATCATTAGATTTATTTGCGGCTAAATACTCCGCTGCTTTTTTCATTGTTTGTGTAGGTTGTTGATTTAATGGTTTAGGTAGAGGTATTATCTTATCAACATTATCATTATTACTACCACTATCTGAAGTAACATCACCCCCCTCTTTATTAAAAACTCCCGGATAATCTCCACCCATATTTGTAAATCCCTCTTCAGCAGAAACAAGGAGATATATAACAAATAATCCTAAAAGGACACTTAGAGAAAAAATATTTTTTGAAACAAACTTATAAATAGAACCATAAAACTCTTCAAATGAAATCATTATATATACATATATATTTTTTTTTATTTTTATTTTAGTAAGATAAATCACTTAGTTTGAAATATTCCATTCTATTTCCAATAGGGCGACATATTATAAATGGTATTCTTTTTTGTTTTAATTCTTCAACTGCTATTTCATATGCATTATTAAATCTTTCCACATTTGCAACCAAAGGTTTCGCACCATCCGAAATTTGTGATGATCTTTCTGATAATACTCGGGTCATTTCATAATTTGTCAGAACACGCGAACTTTTATTACTCTTTAACATTTTATCATAATTTTTTAAGAAATCTAAATTATTTTCATAATCATTTTTAAGTTCAACAAACTCTTCGTAATCATAATTTTCGTCCATCTTTAATATTTATATAATATCTTTTATTATATTTAAATCAAATTTAATCTATAATATTCTTCCATTTTTGCCCACAACTATCACAAATATACAAATATCTCATATTTTTATCATCATATTTAATGTAAGTAATTGAGTTTCCATCTACATCACAATCAGGATTTGGACACTTTATATTATCATTTCCAACAATCTTTGGAAGAGTAATATCGTGTGTTAAATGAGAACAAGTATTCAAAAACTCACTTTTATCAAGCTCTCTTGTTGAAACACTGTATACACAGAAAGCCTTGTTCGCAATTTTTTGTGTTGAGTTACACGCTTTACAATGAAATCCTATTGATCCACTTTCATCTTTAACAATGTTTCTCATATTTGAGCACATATCGCAGAAGTAATCGTCATTAAGTTCCATCTTAGTAAAATATCTTATATATTATGTTTATAATATAATTTAGTTTTATATCAAATTTATTGTATAAGTTTACGTATCTCACAATTATATATTTCCAGGAGTTTAATGTAATCTATGTGAAGATTAATACTATAAACAGAAACCATAATCGTTATATTATTCTTTTCTTTTGATATATTTTTATATCTCTCAAAAATAGAATCAAAGTTCTCTTTAAAATGATTAATAATATGAGGTTTAAACTCTTCCAATCCATATGGGATTTCTAATGAGTTCTTTAAAATAAGAGTTCTTAAGGTTTCAAACTCTACACACGTATTATATCTTTCATTTATTTCACCCATCGAGTTTGTATAACCCGGCTCTTTAGTTAATGGATCATTTGTTAGTAGAGATTGAATTGTTAAAAGAATACTTGTAACATCCATAATACTTGTCCAACCTGGTCCCGACCAAGTTCCTAAAAGAGATAAACATACTTTACCTAAATAATCTTCTTGTCTTCTTCCTCTATACAAATTAGGATGAATACGAATACTCCCCCTAGAAATATATTGTACTTTAGGTGGAACGTGAGGATATTGTGTTGGGAAATTAATCTTAAAATATAGTAATCCACCCTCATAACAACTATCTTTAGGACCAATAATCATTGCGTATGCTTCAGTTATATCTTCTTCATTAAATGTTATAAAAATACCATTCTTTTCTAATTCATGTTCTTTAATAGATTTCATATCTTTAGAAATGATTCTTTTAATGTGCGTTTTTACAGGCATCTTAGCAATAATAATAAATAGTGAAAGGACTTTAAGTAAAATTATTTCTTATTTAAAAAGCGATGAATATTAAATTTGATACATTTATAGGTATAATTTCAATTATAGATAGTAAAGATACGTAAAAGGTGTAGTTTAATACAAAACCTTTTGAGAATTTGATTTAAAAATATAATCTATATATTTCATTATTGAATGGGTAAAGAGAAAGAATTGGCTTCATTTCTTGAAAAATATATATCTGAAGAAAATGAAAAACCAACACATACTTCTATCTCTGGGGGAAAATGGTTATTCCCCCCCCATAAATTAAATACACTAAGTAAGAGGATTATTTACAATCATAGTAATAATATACCTATCCCGCCTTTAGTTGAAAAAATGCATACATATATTCCTTTCATAATTGATTTGGATTTTAAGTTTAAAGACCTTATTAGTGATAAACCTTATAATGAAGAGTTTATCTTGAGATTTGTAAAGTATCTTTGGTCAAAATTAGATGAAATAGTTGAAATAGATGGAGAGTCTATGAGTGAAATTATGGTTCTTGAAAAGAGTAAACCATATCCAATAGTAGTAAAAGATAAAGATAAGGGAAAACCTCAAAAATACAAATCTAAAGATGGTCTTCATCTTGTTATTCCAGGGATAATTATGAAAAAGGATGAATATCGTTGTTTTATAGACAAATATCTTTCCGGTGATACCGTTGATGAGATGTTTCGTAACTTTCTTATTCCGCCATCCAATATTGATGATCACACAATTGTAGATAGTAAGTTCTCAGGATGGCAACCTTATCTGTGTTCTAAAATGGGAGAAGAGCATTATGAATTAACTCACGTATATCATATTCAAGACGATGAGCCTCACGAGATGAGTGAATCTGAAAGAGTTATAACATACGACGCTCTAACAATCTTTGATAAGATGAGTTTTCATAAAGAATCATTGGAGACAACTTATGAAAAGATTGAGTTTAAAGAAGATTTTGTAAACAAACTTAAACGAAAGGAACCTAATACTAGTATGTCTCTACCAATGTCTACCAGTGCTGAAGATATTAGCGAGGGTGTATTTGATCCTTACAAGAGTAAAAAACTCACTGAAAAGGTGAGAGAAAAACTTGAAGGTGAAGAACTTAAGTTGATGATCTCACTTGTAAAATGTTTGTCTCCTGAAAGAGCTCTTGAGTATAACAAGTGGCTTGATGTTGGATTATGTCTTCATAATATCAATAGTGACAAGATGCTTGAACCTTGGGAAGAGTTCAGCAATCAATATCCTCCCTACGCAAATGGTACTTCTAAGAGAAGGTGTGATAGTAAATGGAGAACATTTAATACTACGAGTTGTGATAATCCACTTGGAAGAGGATCTCTTTATTACTGGGCAAAGCATGATAATCCCGAACTTTATAAGAAGATTATGTGCGAGAACTTAGATAAACTTATTAGAGAAAGTGTTTATGAAGGGTATGAAGCACACTTTCGTATCTGTGAAGTTATTCAGAAATATTTTGAAGATCAATTCATCTCAGTAGATATTGATGATTGTTGGTATAAGTTTTACGGAGATAAACATCGTTGGGAAACAACTGTAAAGGGGACTGACCTTAAAATGGGTATCCATAGAGAAATATATTATATGTATCAAGAATACTCGGGAATCTTTGGAAGATTAAAAGATGAAGCTAAAGATAATGCAAAAACAGAAATGAATAGTGAAAGGAAAGATACACTAGAGGGGATGGCTGTTTCATATTCTAAGAAACAAGAAACTTGTCATGAGTTTCAAAAGAAGCTTCTTAAAGAGAGCTATGTCAAAACTCTAATGGGAGGTCTAAGTCATATGTTTTACAAGAAGAAGGTTATTGAAAAGTTTGATGAAAATGTAAATCTCATGGGTTTTGAAAATGGTGTTCTTGATCTTAAGACCTATATGTTCCGTGAAGGTAGACCCGAGGATTATATTACTATGAGTAATGGATTAGAGATGCCAGTTGAACCTCATGAGCTCCCCATCTCTATTGATAATCTATGGAAAAAGATTCAAAAGACTGAAAACTTCAAGTATTTTGAAAAAGACATTCATAAGTTTATGACTCAGGTATTCCCCGATGAAAGTGTCAAGAAATATGTTTGGAGATGGTTGTCTAAGTGTCTATCTGGTGAGAATCGTGATCAGAAGTTTGATGTATGGACTGGTGGTGGTGGTAATGGTAAGTCTGTACTTATTGATCTTATGAACAAACTTCTAGGAGATTATGCTGGGAGTCTACCGGTTCAGATGCTTACTAAGAAGCGTGGTGGTGCCGAAGAAGCAAATCCAGCAATGGCTGGAACAAAGGGTAAGCGTCTGGTTGTCATGTCAGAACCGGAACGCAATGAAGAGATTAATGTAGGATTGATGAAAGAGCTCACCGGGGGTGATAGGATTAAGGCGAGGCATCTATTCAAAGATTGCTTTGAGTTCATTCCTCATTTCAAACTCCTCACTATGTGCAATGATCTTCCAAACATAACAGCAGACGATAATGGAACTTGGCGTCGTGTTCACGTAACTCCATTCGAATCTACTTTCACTGATAATAAGGAAAGGGTAGATGAGTCTCGTAATATCTATGAGATGGATAAGACCATTAAGGATGTTAAGTTTAAGTATTGGGTTGTTCCTTTTATGGGGATGCTTATGAAGGAATGGGTTCAGTATGATAAGTTCGGTATCGATGATATCATTCCCGCAAAGGTTAAGGACGCAACTAAGAATTACAGAAATGAAAATAATATCCTCGGTCAGTTTATTGAGCTGTGTTCTGTTGTTCCAAATACATTTGAAAAGGGTATTACTCTTGCTCCCACTGAGTTTGAGGACATCTACTATCATTTCAAGCAGTGGTGTCAGCAATCTGCATACAAACCACCAGATAAGAAGAAGACTAAGGATGATCTTATTAAGTGGCAACGTATCTCAGAATATGGTCTCATGATTGGTAAGAGAGCATCTGAGAAGTGTGTTAATGGAACGAATACTAATCCTCGCTTTAATCTCCTTTATGAGCCTGAATAATCTAAATTTGATAAGTAATATTCAAATATAATTTGATAATTTTGAACAATGGAATATTTCAAAAATATTGAGAGAAGAGATGGAGTAGATATTGGATATAAAAAAGATCTTCATCCTGAAGATAGTAAATGGAGGGTAGGTAGTTCAGGTTTAAATAAAAGTCTAAAATTGAATGATCTCATTGAAATAGCATATACCATGAATAATCCTAAACCAAACATAATCATTAAAGCTGGTAAAAATGCTAAGTGGTATTTGAAATATTGTTCATTTGATAAAATAGATGAACAAATAGAAAAAAATAAATGGAGAGATTGTTCAAGATGTACTATGTATATTATTACTTGGCAATGATAGTTATATTTCGTGGCCTTTACATTGATACCAAAAGTTCTTACGTTTTTTAATATTTAATTTTATTTCTAAATCTGCGTCTTTAAAACAATTATTACAGAAATCGTGGGGATTGTGTGTATCCCATTCTTTATGAGGAAGTTTAGTTTTTTGATTTGTATAGTGAGTAAAATGCTTATCAAATATATCTTCTAACCACCATTTTTGACCAAACTTATATTTATCTACATTACCTATAATTCCGTGATAATATTTACCATTCTTTTTACTCCTTATCTCACCATTACCGAACATATATTTTATACTATTAGGAATATCAGTTTCTATATTTTTTTCTATATTTTTTTCTACTTTTTCTTTAGCAACTTCTTGCTTTTCTAAATAATCAATTGCTTTTTTTATTTCATTCAAATCTTTTTTAAGTTTTTTCAAAGATTTACCTTCTTTAAGAGTTAGTTTTTGATAAGATTTTCCATCGTATTCTTCATCTGTATATTCAATATCAATGGGATTTTTATTTTTATGTAACAATCCAACACAAGAACATACACTAAGAGCCCATATTCCTATTAGATTGTTCTCACTGATATAATTTTCAGGAGGAGTAAATAATGGTTCATTAACTATATCAGCATTTGTGGAAGTTATCATAGAAATAATGATAAATAAATAGGAAATCATAATCAATAAATATTATATTTTATACATATTTCCCTATCAAATTTTAAATACTTTATCTTCTAAATCTCTGTGTCCTTCTACCTCTACTCTTTTTTCTCTTCTTAGAAGACTTCTTTTTCTTCTTAGTAGATCCTCTTCTTTTCCATTTACCCCCCATCATTTCATCAGGCATATCGTCGGTTGCTTTATCTTTTTTTGTAGATTTCTTTCTTTTCTTTTTACCACTCTTCTTTAAATTAAGTGTAATTGTATAATTTTCACCATCAATTGTTAGATTGCAAGTGCATTTTTTTTCTTGTCTCTTTTTTCTCTTAGTAGAATTGTTCTTTTTGGGTTTAGTTACGGGTACGCTATCGGCCATACTTTGCGGTTCATCATCAGATTCGGCGGGAGGTTCATCCTCAGATCCGGCGGGAGGTTCATCATCAGATCCCGCGGGAGGTTCATCATCAGATCCCGCGGGAGGTTCATCCTCATCGGGATCGGGCATACTTGATTCATTCATTCCATCAGAACTGGTGTCGCCGGTAGTATCATCAATTTGGTGCGACCCCGTTGGAGCTTCTATTTCACTTTTCATATCAGTCATTTTATAATATACCATAGATTTTAAAATGAATCCTTAGAAACTTTAAGTATATCAATTGCTTTATCTAATTGTCCCTTTACATTTGACATCCCCATCCCATTAGATTCTACTTTTTCTTCTTCACAACTATAAAGATAAAGAACTATAAATCCTGTAATAATAATGGAGGTTATTATATCTCTTGTCGCCATAAAGATAACAGAAAAGATAACAACTCTTCTAAAATATGGATTATTAATAAACTTTATTTGATAATCATTAAGTTCTTCAATAATAAAACGCGATCCAACATTAACCATAATCATCATTAATCCTATAAAGTACTTATTTTCATTTAACATATCACTGGTATTTTGAATATCATCTAAGAAGAACATTATAATATATATTCTTTTTAGATAAATATTTTCTAAACTTAATATAACTATGTATGATAATTACTGCACTTTAGAAGAAGCTTGGGGAAAAGACTTTAAAAGCGATGAGAAAAAGAAAAAGAAAAGAGATAGGGAAAACCAAAGGGAAAATCAAAGGTTTACACATCCATTATTAAATGATACTGTTGATGATCAGATATTGATAACGCCTCCTAATGAGTGGTCCATAGCAAATCCTCAAGAACAAAGGAAAAAGATGGACTCTTCAAAACCAATAGTTTCAGATTTGATGAGTACAAATGAATTAAGACCATATCAGAGTTACAAAACACCACAAAGAAACTTTCATTATCCGGAATCAAATCTATCTGATATTGTAAATATTACACGTAAAGAATATGAAAACTTAAAGGAAATCGCCAATAAATATGTTTCTGATGCGAGTTCAACTGTAACAAATATAGGATCAACTATTATTCCTAGAACGAGTGAATCAGAACAATTTAATACTTTACTTCTTTACATTTTCACAGGTATCTTTTTATTAATTTCTCATGATATGATGTTTCAGCTTGGTAAGAAAGCATATTAATCTATATTAATATATATAGATGTGCTTTAGTTTTGAGGTTAGTTTAGGAACATTTCTTTTTTCGTGGGGTGTCTCTCTTTATCTTTTAAGATAAAATCTCACAAAATATCAAAGACAGAATGTAATATTCTTAATGATTTTTTCTTCACTGCAAATACCAGATGCGATTTTATGGTATAATAAAATGAAAAAGAATAAGATAAATCTTTACACAACATCATATTTAATACCTTTCTTATTATCACTTCAATTAGTATACAACAATTTCATAAGATTAGAGAGTTATGAGACATTGGATACAATTGTTAGATTGATGACACTTTATGGGGTATATATGTCGTTTATTAGAAATAAAGGTTATTCTATTGCTTCTTGTGATAGTTATTTTAGTAGTCCTATATGGGGGGGAGGGGGTAATGAGGCAAGCTTTGTTACTTTGTTCACTTTTGGTTTTCTTGTATCCTATCCTCATTACGATAGAGCAATAGTAGGATTATTATCTTTAATATTTTTACAATTTATCACGAATAGTGGATATGGTTCGATGTGGTGTGCGATAGCAAACTCTGTAGCAGTTTATTATCTTTATAAATATTAGAATTGATTATTAAATTAAATGATTATTAAATTAAATGATTATTAAATTAAATGATTATTAAATTAAATGATTATTAAATTAATGATTATTTAACTAAAGATTTAATGTTCTTGCTTTATCTTGCATAGCCAATAATGTTGCATCATCATAAACACCACTATTAAATGTCCCTGTCGGTTTATAATCTTGAATCAGTCTGAAATCATTTGTCGGTTTACTTGATAATATTTTAGGCGCTGTTTGGATTTTTTTCTTTATTTCCCATGTTATGAATAACCAATTGGGATCAATATATGTTAATTTAAATCCATTCTTTTCTAAATGAAACATTATAAAACTTCTTAACTCTTGAACATCATAAAGAGGTGTACCAAATATAAACTCGGGGATAAGGAAAAAGCAATACATTCGGTCTAATTTTGAATTAAACTTTATTTTTCTGTGACAATCATTTAATACACTTAAATATATACTATTTCTTTTTTTAACTTTTTTAAGATGATCATTCTCTAAATCATTCATATCTATTTGAGTATTCATATTTGTGTGCGTATTCATAATATTTAATAAATATTTTATATTTTAGAGAAAGATTATACACATGAATAAACCCGATACACTTGTTATAAGTGGGGCAAGCACTAAAGTGGTTTCTTTTGTGGGCATCTTTAGAGCTCTGTTTGAGAAGAATATACTTAAAGAAAATCTTGAAGGTATAAAAGAGATTCATACATTATCTATAGGGGCGTTTTATTCAGTATGTTTATTATTAAATATTAGTGAAAGAGTTATATATGAATGTTTAATAAGATCAGAATTTAGTGACTGTTTAGATGTAGACGAAATAAACTTAAATGATATCTCAAAATCATTGGGTCTTGTTAGTCATGAAAAATATTTCGAAAGTTTAATGAAGAATATTTTTATGTATAAGTTCCAAAAAGAGGATATAACACTTAAAGAACTTTATGAATACAATCCAATTGATTTATATATTAAATGTGTGAATGTATCAAAACAATCTTCTGTTCATTTTAATCATAAAAAACATCCTAATATGTCAGTAACTAAATTACTTATAATGACAACAACTCTCCCTATATTTTTTAAACCACATAAATATGAGAATGATTACTATGTTGACGGTGGATTATCTGGAAACTTGCCTGTTGAGAAAGTAAAGTCTAAAAATGTTCTATGTATTCATATAAAAAGATGTATGGAAAACATTGATGAAGAAACCATACCACTATTGGGATTTTTACAAAATCTGTGTTGTGTTTCATCTTTATCATACAATAAATACAAAAGATCTACTATAAATATTATTATCGATTTATCAACATATGATTTTAATATTGATAAAAATAAAAAAGATAAAATTATTAAAATGGGATATGAACAAACTTTAAAAAGAATAAATGATAAAAGTTTTAATTATACTCCTAAAAATTAGTATCCTCGGAATCTTCAACTTCCATTACTCTAGATTTGGGAGAAAAATGAACTTTCTTTCCAAAACACAAATCAAAATATGTTGAGGGTGAATGGGCATCCATTGTGTAATGACCGTTAGCATACGTGAACCTCAAGATAGAGTTTGTTTTCTTAAGTTCCTTATGTTTATTATAAAGTTCACTGATCTTTTCCTTAATCTCACATTCTTTTTCAGGATTGTTCTTTGCTTCATCTTTCAGCTTGTATATTTCTGAATCAATTTGACGATATGCTGAACCAATCTTATTATTATCTTTATCACACTCAGTTCTATAAATCTCATCTTGCATAGATAAGCGCAACTCTTCTCGCTTATTCCTTCGCTTTGAACGATTATTCTTTACAATTTCACGATTCTTGAGAATAAGATCATATTTTGAAGGTTCTTTTTCTTTCTTTTCTTTTTGCTCTTTCTTCCATTTGTCTAGCTTCTCCTTGCGTTTCAATTGAGAAGGTGTAGGTCTAACAACATCATCAACAACATCATCAACAACATCATCAACAACATCATCAACAACATCATTTAAGAGTTGAAGCTTATCCTTGGGGATATATACGGAAATATTGTCAAATCTTACAAGTGAGGTTTTTCGAGAGTTAATCTTTCCTTTTACAATAACTCCCTCACTATTTTCTTTAAGGTCGCGTGTTCTTTTTCCTGAATAGAGAACTTTTTGTCCCAAATGGTAATTATTCTTTCCTACCATTTTATATTTCTACTACTATAGTATGTTGATATCTTTTTATATATGTTTAAAATGTTTTTAACTAACTAAAGATTAAGAGTAATACCACTCTTTCTATCTGTATCACCACTTACCAATGAAATATTGTCTAAATCGGGGATGTTATTCGGTTCAAGATTCATAGTCCTAATGAGACTATCAATTCCATCTGGACCATTCATATCTGGTCTTCTCGGTGAAGAGTTGTCTGATGGTGGTCCTCTAAATTGTTGTTGAGATCTTTGGCCTGCGCCACCCATACCTGAGGGCATACTTGAAGGCATTCCACCCATACCTCCTCCAGGAGTAGGTTTACCCATAGAACCTAATGCTGCTGATGCGAACTGCTTCATCAAATCTGGATTTTGTCTTAAGATATCATCCATTCCAGGCATAGAGGATTTGAACATTGTTTGTTGTAAATGGAACATGAATGCACTTCCACCAAGAGCAAACATAAGTCTTAGTTCTGGTGCTAATTCTGAATCACCACCATATTTTAAATATAGTTCTTCAAAGATCTCATCATAATCAAAGATATTTTCATTAACAGACTCTGACCAACCATCTAATTGTACTGCAAATGGATCAACTTTATTATTCAAAAACTCAATACCTGTAACAAATGCCATAAGTGCTTTTCTCTGAAACTTTACAGAATTATCTATTTCTCTTTGTTTTTTTAATTTAAGATATTCATTTCTCATATCTTCAAGATTTGAGTTCATATTGTAATTCATGGTAGTACGAATACCTTGTTCATTCAGTTTCTTAAATTTATAAATATAATCAATTTTTTCATTCTTAATTTGAGTAGGATTCATTCTATGAATAGGAACAAACTCTTCAAAATTAGGAGCATTATTCTCTATAATAACATTATCTGAATCGTCCATTTTATGCGAATTATACATATTGTTTTTTTCATATTTATCAGAAATATCTGATAAATTATCAGCTGTAGTTGCCAAAAGTTCAATCCCAATATTATCAGTTACATTTAGTTTGGGAGAATTATTCTCGCTATTAGGTTGCGAAATTATATTATCAATATTAATTTTCTTACTATCACTATCAGTTCCGAAATCTAGACCCAATGCATCCATATTAATAATTAGAAGTATTTAATAAAATTATTACGCACAATCTTTAAATGATTATACATTAACGATATTTTCAATGTCTTTTGGCATTTCTTCTATTTTTGTATCATAAAACGTTTGTATATCGTTAAGATGATTTATATCTCTATCAGTTACAAAATTAATCGCAACACCCTTACGTCCATATCGTCCACTTCTACCTATACGATGAATATATATTTCTTTATTAACTGGTAAATCATAATTAATAACCAATGAAAGTTGTTGAACATCTATACCTCTTGATAATAAATCTGTTGATAGTAATATTCTAACATCTCCCTTTCTAAACTTAGTGATAACATCGTCCCTTTCGTGAGTACTCATACCACCGTGTATACATCCAACAGGAAAATTCATATCATTTAATTGTTGAGTTATTTCTGTTAACCTTTGTTTATGATTTACATATATGATACATTGAGATATATTAATCGCCCCATAAATATCCATCAATGTATCTAGTTTCCAAGAATGGCGATTTACATTTATAAAATATTGTGATATACCATCTAATGTTAAGTTTTCTTTTTTAACCAATATTTTGTCTGGTTCATTCATAAAACCTTGTGTTAAAGCTAAAACTTCTTCAGGCATCGTAGCACTAAATAAATATACAATTGTATCTTTTGGAATATAATTAAATATCTCCCTAATAGAATCTATAAAACCCTGAGACAACATTTCATCCGCTTCGTCTATCACAAAGTTTATGATACCATCTGTGTAAAGACTATTTCTTCTTATCATATCAATTATTCTACCGGGTGTTCCTATAACAATATGAGGATTATTCTCTAATGCTCGTTGACATTCGGTAACATTTGTTCCACCTACAACTTTTTCACTTGTTACTTCTGTATATTTGCTAATATCTTTTATGAATATATATGTTTGTTCTGCCAATTCTCTTGTAGGAGATAAAATAATACATTGTGTCTTTTTAAGATCTTCTTTAATATTATTAATAGAACCTATTGAAAATGCTCCTGTTTTTCCTGTCCCCGATTGAGCCTGTGCTATCATATCTCTCCCAGTGCAAAAATTTGGTATAGATCTTTTTTGTATTTCTGATGGCTCTTCAAAACCATACGCATATATACCTCTTAAGAGGTTATCTTTTAGATTCATTTCATCAAAACTCATTATATCTTGTAATATTAAATTATCATTAACTCTTTAAGATATTTCTTTAATCTTTCAAACAATCTTTTAAAAGATTTCCAACTTTAGCAATATCAGATCCAGTATCTAATCCTAAAACTTTTTTATCTTTTACAACCGCATAACTCGGAACCTGTTTTATATTACACGAACTACATAATTTATCATTTTCATCTATATTAACATAGTAAAACTTAAGTTTATCATTTGTATTCCTAGTATCCAATTCTTCCACAAGAGGAAGTAATTTTTTACAGGGACCACACCACGTTGCTGAAAAATAAAAAAAATGATATTTATCACAATCTTTAAGTATTTCACCTATATTATCATCCGTTATAGTAATCATATAATATTTAAAATAATTTCTTTTTATAATTTTTACTCAATAATCGTCCTCTTCACTCGTTGAAACATTTTCTTGTTCTTTGTATGAAGCTTCTATTTCCATATGATCTTCATAAAGTTTTATATTTTCTTCATCTTTTTCAAACATTCTTTGAAGATGATCTTCATATTTAGATCTTTGAGAATAATTCATCCTTGATATTTCATCAATCGAGAATAATTTTAGTTTTTCTTTTCGAGGTATTATAGGGATCAGATCAAAAGTAAAATCTTCTTTATTCACGATATGTTTATGATTATATGATGTTATTGTAGGACATCTTCGTGAACAAATGTAGCTACAAATATTCTTAATAGTTCCGTCTCCATTTTCATAGATAATCCACGGTTTCCCGTTGATATTATTCTTACAATGAAAGCAACTCATTTTGTAATATATTAATTGAATGTTTATATTCAAAAATTAAGTTTGTAAATCAAATTTTAAATAAATAATAAAATATACTTCATAATATATAGGAATTATGGGAAAAGATGTAATAATAATTCTTATAATTATTCTTTCATATAAAATACTAATGGAATATTCAAGAATAGTTGAAGGTATAAATGATGATGATAGTGTTTTTTCAAAAATGAAAATAAAAATGTTTAAATACCTTGACGGTATTGCGGATACGATTTCTGTATATACGTTTAAACCTATATGTGAAAAAATAGATAATAAAACCTATAATCCCATAACTCGTGAATGTTTAGATTACAGACCAGATAATAAACCCCTTATGTGTAAACCCGTTGATAAAAATGATGGGTATGTTAACTGTAAGTTTAAATACTATGATAATTCTATAGATTGTGGATCATTAAGTCAAACAAATTATGATCCGAAGGATCAATGTAATGATTATATTAATTGTTTATATGATAAAACTACTGGTAAATGTGAAAATAACCCTGACATATGTAAATTTAAAGAGAATAGTTGTAATGATTTGAATTTTACTTACGGAGAAGATGTTATAAACTCTTTATGTGATCTTTATGAAAAACAGAGCTTGGATAATTTAGATTTAAAAGAATTTATAACACAAAATAAAATAGTTAAAGGAGGATTAAATATTAATGACGGAGATATCGCTGATATGATAATATTTTATAAAACCAATACAGATATTGTTGATAATATTTATAGTAATTTTATTCATGATAATATAAATGAATTAAATGAATTAAATGTTGATATGCATGAAATAATACAGAATTCATTTGGTGAAAACATTACAAGTTTAGAAAATTTGATAGGTAGTCTACTTTCAAATATACACGATACAGATAATCCAGATCGTCAATCAGGGGCGGTTAGCCCAGTTGTAACTGGTATACAATCACAAAAAAAAGATAATATTATTATATATAAAAATATTCTATATATAATTCTTAGATATTATTACTATTATGAAAAAAGGAAATCTAATGCTGGAATAAGACTTTCTGAAAATGATTGTAAAATATTAAACGATTCTGAAGATAATGTTTGTAAGATTGAAAGTGATATGTGTGTTCTTGAATCGACTGGAACCAATCCTTGTATAAATAAATCTTCTGATGAATGTTTGAGTGATCCTCTATGTTATATACAGGAGGGTTGGACAATATGTCAACCTGGTACAAAACTCATAGATAATGATTGCGTTGATGTAGCTAATGATGAATATTCGGGTTTATATAATAGTAATGGTGATCTCATAAATATTGATAACCTTACAGAATACCAGGAAGACACTAATACTTCAAGTTTACAATATACAGATGATATACAGAGATGTTATATGGGAATGAACTTTTCAAAGAAAAATAAAAAACAAAAAGACGTTGTTGCTGGAGAAAAAGATATATTTGATAACGATCCACTAGCTAAGCTAGGTTCATTATTACAACCTCGGAAAAATGTAAATATATTTGGAACTGTCCCTAATAACAATGAACACCCTGATTATTATAAAAACTCGATGTGTATTTCTTGTTTTGAAAAAGATATTTTTAATAGTACATATCAAACATTTGTTAAATCAGCTGAAGGAACTAACAATTTATGTGGTGAAATTGGTAATTTTACTGATCAAACTGGTACTGCTACCAAAAAAATTGTTTGTGATAATTTTCAGAATAAAGATGCGTGCGATAAAGTTGAATATTGTAAATGGGAAAATATTAATGATACAATAATCGCAACAGGTATTTCTTCTAAAGAAGGTAAGTGTTTTGATATATGTCCTGAAAAATATTATTCCAAAAATGCTGGTGGTTGTGTCAAAGCTTCTGATAAAAAAATCCCAGTTCAAACAAGTCCTAATTATAAAAAATGCAGAGATTTAACTAAATTACAATGTCAGGCTGATCCCGAATGTAATTTTCAAGAAAGTATTCAAAAATGTTTCCCATTAAGTTCAGAACATCCTACTAATCCTTATATTGATGTTAATAAACATATATTTTCATTATATGATTTGTTAGATAATCAACCTAATAATAATTCTTTAACTTATAAAAAATTAAATGATTTTAAACAAATTTTTGAAATTGTATTGGATAATTTTGATATACCTATAATGGATGATGAGGTACCTTGTTCATATCTTCAAAAAGTTTATAATGATACTTCTAAACATTGTGCAACTTGTCCTATAAATACTGAATTCAAGATTAATGATGATCATAGTGATGGTGAATGTGCAAATGAATTAACATATGATGAATTATTGAATACTATTGATGATACTTTGAATGTTTATGAAGCTAGTGAACCTACATATCCTTCAGCAGATCCTCCAGAAGATCCTTTAGTAGATAGTGTTGAAAATTTCTTAAATACACAATATATAAATAAAGTTTCTTGCACCGAAACATCTAAATCAAACGAAGGTTTAACAGACTGGGGAAATGGTATTGAGAAAAAATGGTATAAACCTAATTGTAATTTTGAAGGAGAACCCAAAGAATGTATTTTTACTGATGTTTCTGATGCAGATAAAAGACTAGACTGTCTATCCAAAATAGGATGTAAAACAATAGAAGAAGATGGGAAATTTACCTGTGTCCCCACTGAAGATAATAAAGTAGACTTGACATTAAAAGATATAGGATACGAATATTTTAAACTATTGAAGGATCCCACTGATCCCACTGATCCCACTGATTCAACTACCATTAATGATTATATAACTAAATTCAAAATTTTGTTTAATCCAGATGAAGGGTCGGGGACCGAAAAACAAATAAAAGATACAGATGAGAATCCTGTATTTATAAGAAACAGACAAGAGTTATGTGATTACAATGGATCTCACGGAACTTGTCAAACGTGTTATGATGAAGCAACAATGACAGATAATACTCGCACTGATGATGGAAAAGGATGTAAAGAAACGTGTATACCAGATGGGGGTTCCAATGTGGATGGTACTACCAATTTTAATGTTCCATACAAGAGTGTTACAAATAAATGTAGTGCTTGGGGAGATAAATATGAAGAAAATAAGAATAAGTATTGGCCTTCAGTAAAATTAAATGATAATAAAGTATCACTTGATATTATTAATGATCCTAATGTACAGGGACAGACTGACAAAAATTATATTCTCTTTATGGATATTAAGACAAATGTTGCATTCATAGATCTTATAAGACAGTTTGAAAGAAATTATCTTCCTCATATTTACATAACAAACAATTCCCAAGGTGACGACACAACTATTAGTAAAAAAGCAGATGATAATATAGAGAAAAAGCTCTATAATGGTCAAAATAAAAAGATACGTATACCGTGGCAACAGAAAGATGGAAGAATACTTAAGACAGGTATGACTAATAATTATTGGAGACCTCTTAGAAATGACAATAATAAAAATTTAAGTCAAATACAAGGGAATATTCCTGATACTTCTAGAGCTTCTTTTAATAATACTGGAAAAAATCCTATATTCCCCGATGAAAAAATTTATTTTACACGAGTATCTAGCTTTGATGAACAAGGATCTTCAGTTGATCGGTCTATTTTGACTACTACTAATTCTCCTGCGGAATGTTCGGTTTTAATGAATGAACCTGAATATAATATTTATAATTCTTTTAAATATTCAGAATCAACTGCAGGTAATTCGTGTACTCTTTACAATATGGATGAAACAAGTTTTAATGATTTCAATCAAGTATCAGGGGGAAATACAGATCCAGATACTTATTATAAAAAAGATTATCCCACTATTGATAGAATAGAATATCCTATATCAACCGAAAGCCCCGTTGAATCTTATATAAATGAAGGTGTTACCATTTCACCAATAAATTTCTTACCTCATCTATGCGTTGATAAACAAAATCAAACTCAACTCTCCGCCAGTGAATATTTTTCTGCACCACAAACAGATTCGTCTGGAATAAATAATAAAAACTCATCTCCATACAATTATTACATATATGATAACAATTGGGTATATTTAACTGAAATAAGAGACCTACACACAGACCAAACCACAGGTCTCTCACCCTGTAAAATTAATGATTGGAATACAGTATTTTCTTCATATTATAGCCCTTTTTTATTAAATAGTGTCCTCTGGGGCGGGCGGAAAATACCATATTTTATAGGTCAAAAAGAACTTAATATTGATGAAGTAGTTATCAGTAGTATGTATTATAAATATATTTTACCTGATTCATATATAAATTACTATCAAATAGATACAACTAATGATCATAATGATGAATATAATAATAGATATAATTTGAATACTACACGATTAGTGTTTGATGTGCTAGTTCATCCTGAACTTAGTAGTATTGTATACACATCAGAGTTAGATTTTATTTATTATGTTGATGATTCACATGAACCCGATAGGAACCCTGGAGTTGATGAATATGGATTAAAATATGTCCAGAATGAATATTCAAGTAAAAATATAAAATATATTGATAGAAGGAGATTAAATCTAGATAAGTTTGATTATTCTAATACTGGATTTATATATCCTTTATTAAATAATACAGTAGCTTATAATGACGGTGATACAAACATACGTGAGTTTTTAAGTGATTCTGTACAAACAGTAGATCAAATTATGGTTAATTCTCCAATACTTCCTCAGCAGACAGGAGAACCCATCTCACAGGGGACAGGAGATCCCAGCTTACCACAGATAAGTATTATGAATGAAAGATTTATTGAGATTACTCCGGAAAATTTCACAACTATATCTACACCGGAAATATTTAATAGTTTTATTAATGATGAGGTAAATACTATACATATTAGCGATGATAAAAAATCATATGTAAAACACAGATCGGTTTTTGATATATTATTGAATTATTCACCTCTATCGATGCCTACAATACTAGATATAGATACTGATTTTTACGAACAAGCGAGTGGGGATGTTGACAAATACGAAACTTTCAAGTTAATAAATTCTTTTAATGTATTAGGACAAATACCTACCACTGAAATCTATAGAGTTTCTTTAGGAGTATATTTCTCAAATTATTTATATTTTAAACATATGATAGATAATAGAGGTTATGGAGATACTAAACCTTCTCCATATTTTGAACCTTTTATTACAGACAAAAATAGTCGCGATTATAAACAAAGTAGAATTATGTCTGATTCTGCAGAGCGCGAAGGATTACTAAATTTTGAAAATACAGAACAAGCTACTAATCAAGCTACTAATCAAGCAGCAAGTCAGATTATTTCATCATTAGATTATTTCATTTATGATAGAGATAATATGTATAGTATATTAGATCCATCACATGATACTTATACTAATCTTTTTTTAGCTAAAAGCGACTTTATGGATTATTCTTACCGAGAGTTTATTAGTATATTTATGATTAATTATGGATTTTTGGATTTTTTAATCGGTGATAGAGCAAATGAACTATTAGATGAGATAATTGTAAAAAAATGTACAGATATACCTTGTGTCGGAGAAAAAAAACCCTATATACGTGAATCGGCAAGGAATAAAGGTATAAAATATTATGTAGATCAATTAATAGATTATACTTATGAAATGTTAAGTGAATATTTAGAAACGTGTGTTTATATTGGTGACAACAATCGTATGAGTTCAACTCGACCTACTGTAATTGATCAATGCAAAAAAAGGGGAGATAATATAGTTGGGTGTGAAAAATATTTTTATCAAATTATTCCATATAGAAAAGAGAAATTATATACAAACCGAAGTTTCATAGAAATAATGAAAGAAAACACTATTAATGAAGAGAATGGATTAACATTAAGTATCTTTATGAATGATTATGTTGATGATATCTTGAGAGATTTTAGAGATACAAGCCAAGAAGCCATATTAAATCGGTATTCCCCATTACGTTATCCTATTCCTGAAACACTCAATCAGAAAACTTTTACAGTTACTCAGGGAAAAACATTATTAATTGGATTAAAAGTTTCGTTTAGCAGTGGAGCTCTTTCAGGGAACAATGTTTTTAGTCAATTATTACTCGGAGTAAATTTGCCCACCGAAAATAATGATGTGACTATTAATTATTCTCAATTAATAGATTTATTTAGATCGGGTAATATAATAAACTACACAAACTCTTATAAAGAACAGTTTAAGAAATATTTTAAAGTTTCAGATTTTGGACAATTTCCCACCGATTATGGAAGTTATTATAATACAATTTCAACGACCGCCGGTAGTTGCCTATCAAATTTCTATGATTCACCAGTAACCGGTGGACAATACAAATGGGATGGAATATCTGATGATTTAAATCACGTTTTTATTTTAATAGACGATAATGACAAAAGAAGCTATCCTACAAAAGGTAACATAGGGGATGAGGCGGGATGGAATAAAGCGAATTGTGGTACTGAAAAACCATATAAGTCATCTCAAGCTACTGCTGCCGAAAGCTTCTATGGTCCTCTTAACGGAAATACTATTACATATGGAACTCTTGAAGATATGATTACAAATATAACGGATAATTATGAAATGATAAATACAATGATAATTGATAAATTAAAAAAGAGTAAATATATAACAAAAGAAGGAGATATATTTTTTGAAGATGAAACCGATACATCGACCAATATGGTTTTAAAAGATATAATTGGTTTATATACACAGGTAAATGATTCTGGAAGTGATCCGAATAAATATATGCTATTAGAAAGTAATATAACTAGGAGTAACAACACTGCATATGTTGAGATTGCTAGTGAAAATGTGCTAGTTTTGCGAATTAATATCAGTATGTTTGAAACGAGTGAAACAGAAATTATTAACTATGGGTTATATAATACAGCTCCAAGAAAACCTTCGAAAAGCGCGTTTGAACAAGCAACTTTTACAATCGATTTAGATGATAAACAAGAAAATTTTGAAAATATAGGAATTACTAATATTCCCTATAGTATATTCTATCCTAATTCTAATAGTGGTGACGGAAATCTAACAAAACAAATAAACTTACAACTAATATCTCCGAATACTATTAATACACAACCGGATGAGAGCAAACTTAATGATTACTACACAAAAACTTCAATCCTAAATAAAATGGTAGAAATATGTAATACACCAAGTGATCCTCATCCAAGTAGTAATAGTAGTATGAGTCCTATTAATCCATCGAAAAATACAGGGTTATTACAAGCGTTTTTTGATGATAATGAAACCAATAAGTTCAATACATTAACAAATAAAGGTAAATATTTTTCTAATATCACAAAGAATGATATAGAATGTGTAAAATTAAAAGATTTATTTGATAATTCAAACCCGAGTCTAGAAGATAATATGTATGATTATTGTCAAATAGTTGATCCTCAATGTCAAAATACTGATGATGTCACTATTTGTAGTTTCTTTCAAACCGACCCTTCAGATGTAATTTATAGGGGAGATGATGCTAATACTAGTGAACAAAGTAAATATTATATTTTCACTTCTTTACAGGATATAAGCAAAAAAATTAATAATTTAGTTTATAATATTTTTGACTATGTTCAAGAATCATCATATCAAGATACAGGGTTGGATACTATCAGAGGGACTTGCACTGCGCCAGATTCATCAAACTCGGTTGCTGTTGCTAATTGCGCTTCCGTGACAAACTTGGACACCCCCGATGCTTGCGAAGCTGGGAACTGTATTTATACTATAAATGATAATATAAACGATTATTGTAAAACTAGTTGTCAGAGAATTATTCCGGATACTTCGAATTACAAGAAAGAAGGGGGTGAACCTTTAACTCCACCTTTCCCATTACCCGAATTTGACCTTAGTAAAACAGACTATGATACATATAATAATAATGAGCTAACATATATTGATTATACAAAGGATAGAGTCCCTCCATACACTATTAATGAGCATAAATTAAATAATTACAAGAATTATGATGTATCTGAAAATATTTTCACCAATATATATTCATATAATGCAAATAATTGTAAAAAAATAGGAGATTGTGATGTAGATAATATAAAGGTATTTGATGTGCAACAGTCTGTTTCACAAACGGGGACACAAGGGACAGGAACTACACTGGATCCTATCAATGTAAAAGAATTAGAACATTTTGACCGAGTATGGCCTAAAACTGCAACAAATAGTGCCGCGACAAATGAAGATATTTACAAATGTTCTAGATATTGTGCTATAAATGAAACATGTGAGTCTATTCCTGATGCAGTAGAAGGCACTGATGGCACAGACGGATTTTTAAGATATATAACTGATAATCCACAAGATCCTAATGATTATAAGAATAATGGTGGTAATGATCCCCTAGGAAGAGCTAATCATAAGTTTGATAATATATTCTCACAAACAAATATGGCGAAAATATATCCGGGTTATTGTCCTCCTTTTACAAAATCTGTAGACGGTAAATGTGTATATTATACGGATGATGGTAAAGTTTATGATTATAATGGGGGTGAGGTTTCTCTTCAGCTTCCACAATCTGCAGCAGGGGATGCTCCCCTATTCCAAATATCAGGAAGTTGTGATCTACAACCAAAAACATTCCAAGATAATATAGAATTGTTTCATGCGTGTGAAGAATGGTATTTACAACCTGCAAGGGGACCGGGTAAACCCAATCAGACTAATTTGGATAAATGTATGAGTGATTTATCTCAAAATGGAAATACAATGGAAAATAAAATATATCAAATACCACATCTAAACTTAAAAGTAGAAAATAGTCCTGATAATGTCTTTGAAAATAGAAAAACAATTAATGATAGATTTGCTAATTCTGGAGCATTTGACTCTTGTAAAATAAACGATCCAGAATCACATTTTAATAATAAAACTTGTGCCAACTTTGTTACAGACTATATAGTTAGAGAAAATTATTACAACATTTACAAAAATATAGATAATGAAGGATTAAAGAAATTGAATGATTATCATATCGGTCCGAGAAGTCATAATGGAGAGTATGTTGAGAATAATCCAATACATAATTCAAAAATAGGTATTAATCCTCCATCTCCATTAGAACCGAACTTAGGCGGTTCGTATGTCCCGAAAGATTTTATTGGAAAATATGAATATGCTAAATATGTAACTCCTAAAGATATATTTGATCAGACTGATGGTAGTGCCACTGATGATGATATTTATAAATATAAAACTGAAAATTTAGATCCTATGTATGAACAACCGAGGGAAGCACCGGCAAATGATAGTTTATATAGCAATATAAAAAAATATAATGAGTTTCGATGTGGTTATACTCGAAACTGGCCATTCTTAGGCTTTCTGAGTCAATAATTAATAATTAACATTTCTTACTAATTCACTGAATCTGTTATATGCTTCTTCAGATGATATTCTTGGTCCTTCATTGAAGAATGTTTCTCTTGTCATACCTTTAAAGAGAGTAATAAAAGGTTTTATTATCGGATCTTGTAAATACTGAATAATATTTTCCATTGTTAAATATGATATATTTAAACCATATAAAGCTCGTGGGATCAGATAACCGAGAGAATAAACATCAATGGTATTTATTATATTATCTTTATCCACTTTTACATCTTTTAAGAAATCTATAATCTTGTTTACAATATTATCTCTTTTAAAAATGATTTGATGAATATATAAATATTCATCAAAGTTTCTTTTAGTTATATTTTTTAAATAATCTTCACGATCAGATAATTCTTGGTGTTTGTTTGTATGAGTATATACAAAATCAATAGGATATGGTGTATATATTCTATCGTCGATGTATTGTGTTATAGATCTTTTTTTATATACATCAGAATCGTTAAGTTCATATGTCAATCCAAAATCAATAAGTTTGAAACTTCTACCATCTAGAACAATATTACCACGTTTTATATCACTATGTGTTAGGCCAGTTTTATTAAGAGATTTTATACCCTCAAATAAAGAAAGCATTCTTTTCATAACTCTAACAAAAAAACGTATAAAATCATTTCTGTTTTTTATAACCGCCATTTTAATATCAAAAATATTTTCTAAAGTGTTTCCCCCATATTTACCAATTAACATGGCGGCCCTTTTATTAAACTGTTCGTATGTTATATTATTCTTTTTTAAACATCTTTTGATAGTATTATCATATTTATATAATATCTTATAATTATGAGGTTTACAAATCTTTTCCCATATAACACACCATTTTTTATGTCCTTTAATTTTATATATACGTTTACTTATTTCAAATTCTAATTTCGCTTCTTTTAAAGCGTCTTTGTGCCAAAATATTTTAGAGATATATTTACCATTTTTACTTTTATTTACTTTTTTAGATCTACAAGGGAACTCAATATTAAATACACACCCATAAGCTCCAAATCCTAAAACATCACCCCCTTTCTTTAAAGTTTTCATAATATATATATATATTATTATACAATATTTTTATCTAATATATATGTAAGTAATATGGGAGATTGTAGTATTGATGAATTCACAAATTCTGGTTTTTATCCTGGGTATGAGTTTAATGTAATAAGTAGTATTATGGGCATAACTGAAATAAATAATTATGTAAGTAATAACATCGAAAATAATGTGGATTTACCGAATGTTAACGTTAATGTTATGGGAAAAGATTATATTCTTAATCACGAAAGATGTTATTTACAGGGTAATCTTAAAGAATCCGGGAGTACACAAGATTATACAAGTGGAAACTTTTATAAATCCAGTTCTATGATTGAAGATCTTAATTTATACGCAACAACAGGAGATCCAAAGAATGGAAATGTTTGTGGTCAAGGTCAGTACATATATACCGATATAAATCCATCTACTGGCGAGACAATTGAAGAATGTCAAACTTGTGGAACACCTCCACCTGGTAAGGAAAATATAGATTACAATATCACTAGACGTATAGTAACAGATGATACTTTTGGTGTTAATGATGGATTTCTTGACGGAGAATTAAAGATTAGAGAGAGACAGAGACAAGGTGATCCCAACGAACAAATTACTAATTTAGGAACTATACAACGTAGAGGGGTAAAAGATTTTGAACAAGATTATACAATGTATCGATATGGTATAGCGGATCAAACAATATTAAATAGAGTGACTGAATCAAATGTTCTCCGAGAGGGGGTAGACATAACAGAAAGCGCAAGAGTAATTTTTGAAGAACATGGTTTAGATGGAACTCCAAATGATAAACTTGATAGAGCATCTTTTCTTGATGTTCAGAAACAATGTTCCCCATTAATTAGTGATTGGTTTCCAAGTCAGCACGGTAGAAATATTGAAAGAAGAAGAACAGAATTATTTGATACAAATACTATTCAATATGAAGATACATCTACAAGAAGAGCAACAGATTTATTATATCAAGGGAATCCTATGAGTATAATGGATTTTTTTAATCGTGAATATAATAGTCTCCCTGAATTAGATGGATTGGAAGAACATAAAATTACTAGAGAAATGTTAACTGAAAATGGACCTAATTCTATTATTAATGATATACGTATTTTAGATACTGGACCTCCTATAACAAATGAACAAAAAACATTATCGTCTTATACCGGAAAACTTCACCGATGTGATGTTATGGACGACATTAATAATCCTGAAAAATGTGAACAACTTGGTCCAGATCCACCTGGATCACATTATTACAAAACTATCCCTGAAGAATTAGCTAGAGCTTGGATCGCTAAAAAGCTAGATAGTATAAGAAGAGAAGCTCCATTAACACAAGACGGTAATATAGCAAGCTTATATGGAGATTTGAATAATATGTTCACTAATGTAGATCCTCAAATAGAAGAGTGTATAAATGATATAGTGGGTAGAGAGGGTGAATCACAAGAAATGATTGCGAATATTGAAAGAGCTAATGGAGACTTTACCAAGTTTACAGATAGAGAAATCCAGTATTTAAGAAGGAAAATAGTGATGTTTATTCATTCACCGGATGAAAGAGTTCGAGAATGTATAGATATGATGTATATGAATTCATCTCAAAATCTATGCACAGAGGGTTTATACAATAAGACTTTAAAGATTCTTACTGTATTATTTTCTCTTTTAAGTGTAAATATAAACTTGAATGATATAGAAACTAATGATGTAAAATACAATAGTGTTATGAACTTTATAGATAGTTTAGGAGATTTATTTCCTAGAGCTATTGAGAAAATAATAGGAATTGTACAAGATTTAGAGAAAGATTTATGTAATACAAGTAACCAGAGTAATATTATTGTGAACTTATATGATGATCTTATTAATAAGAACAGAAAATATAATATAGAAATGGGTATGTTTGGTCAACTATTTTCATTAGATGATAATCAATTTTCACGAATAGTTGATACTTATAATATGATTTCTCCAGTTTTAGGAAGATTCTTTGGACCAATGAAAAACTCTTCTGATTGATTTAACCACTTAAAAACTCGTTAATAATTATAATTGTTAAAACTCAAGTAATGGATATTATCAAATGGCAGGGGACTGATAAGAATGACTTCGCAAAGTTTATAAGAGACATATCTACTAATAAGAACAATGTAAAACATATGTTGGAGGATTATGAACAAGAAAGAATTATGAAAGATAAAAAAAAGAATGGTAAGAAAAAAAAGAAAGACTTGATAATTGAAGAAAATATGAAAAAAAAGTATAAAGAGTCTATTGCAGATGATTTAAAAAAGATAGATTATTTTATTGATAATCTTGTAGATGATAATATTTACAAAAATATTTCAAATCTTAAGACTGAAGAGGGAATTATAGAATATAAGTTTCGTTTACTGAAATATTTTTGGTCTGATAAAAAGAAGTATAAGATTCATATAATGAATCTTTATTTTAGTCTTCATAAAATAAAAACAAATAATGATGAATACAAAAAGATTCTAGATAAGTTTGAGAAAAAGTTAGAAGAATATGATTATAAATTATACATGATGAAAGAATTAAGTCATATGTTGCCACCGTTGAATATTTGGGATAAAAGAAAAAATACGTTAGATGAATGGCAGCTAAAAACTATTGATCTTATGAAAAAGAATAATTCTGTAATAGTAAAGGCTCCAACATCATCGGGTAAGAGCTTTGTAGGATATTGTGCTGGAGTATTATTTTCAAGAGTCTTATATGTTTGTCCAGCTAAACCAATCGCATATCAAGTGGGTGCTTATTTTATGACAATGGGTTATAAGGTGTGTTTCATACTCAACCCAGGTGATATATTATCGTATGATGATAAGACAAATATATTTATTGGAACACCAGAAATAATTGAAGATTATTATAATATAATTAATGTCAAATATGATTTTGCTGTTTTTGATGAAGTTCATAATTTAAATAAAGAAGATGATGGACATATTTATGAAAATCTTTTAAAATATTATGATTGCAATTTTCTTGCTCTTAGTGCTACAATGAACAATATTGAAGAGTTCAGAGATAAATTATTGGATATTCATCCTAAGAAAAAAATAGAAATAATTCAATATGATAAACGATTTATTAATGTTCAAAAATGGATATATAATGATAATAGTTTAGACCTTCTTCACCCACTTTGTTCTACAGAATTAAATGATTTGAATAATGAGTTTATTATGAAAAACCATCAATTCACACCTAAAGATTCAGCTTTACTTTGGGAAAAGTTAGAAGAGGTATTTGAAAGAGAAGATAAAGAAGAATTGATTGAGGATTTATCTCCCGATAATGTTTTTAAAAATGATAGTATATTAACTCTTGATGACACAAGAGATTATGAGAATCTTATAAAGCAAACATTGGTTTCACTAAAAGATAAAGAACCCGAATTAGTTAAAACAGTTCTGAAACATTTTAGAGGTCCCGATAATATAGTTAAAAATAATAATATTTTAAGATTTTTGAAAGAATGTAAATCTAAAGAGTTTTTACCAATGATAATTTTCAATACATCTACAAATACTTGTATGGACATCTTTTATGATATCTTCAATCTTATAGAACTGGATGAAAAACAAAATTATCCTTATTATAATGATATTCTTGAAAAGAAAAATGAACTGTTTAAAAAATATATAGAACAAAGAAGAACTTTTTCTGAAAAAATTAAAGTTTCTAAAAGCAATGACCCAATGAATGAAAAAAGAGAAAAATTGGATAATTATGATAAAAAGGAGAAAACTAAATATATAGGAGAAGTTTTATCTATTTATGATAGCATTATATCACATCTTAATAAAGATGAATATTATGAACAACGAAAAAAGAATCTTATAAAAGAAAAGTATGATTTCTTAAGAGCACCTGATTTTTGCTATTTAGATATTTTTCAAAAGCATCTTGATTATTGTTTTTCTCCAAAGGAATCTATGTCCGGAGATAAGATAAAGAATATAAGGAAAGAGATTTTAAGAACACTTGGTATAAAGATTCCATATGAACACCCATTATTTCAACTTTTAAAAAGAGGCATCGGTATATATACTGAAGATATGCCAGATGAATATAAATGGATACTTCAGAAATTAATGACAGATAGAGATATAGGTGTAATTATATCAGATAGAACATTATGTTTGGGGATAGATTTACCAATTATGACTACGTGTATAATGGGATATAAAGATTCGTACACATTCACGAATGATGATTTTCTTCAAATGAGTGGTCGTGCAGGTAGAAGAGGTCTTGATACAAAAGGTAATACTATTTTTTATGATGTTGATTATAAAACTATTCTTAATAGTGAAAATCCGTGTATTAATGGTAATCCTAAATGTGTGAAGAATAGATATAAATGTTGTACAAAAGATATATCAAATATTTTTATGAATTATTTTCATCCCAATAAAGAGAGAGATTCTAATGAATATATTGTTACAAATTATCCAACGATACAATGGTTGTGTAGAAATAAAGAATCTATTGAGAATGTATTAAAAGATATAGATATTATTAATAGAAGAATATTCTTAAAAGATATAGATGATCCACAAATATATATTATAAATCTAATAATAGAAAATGAACATTTTATAAAAGCGTATAAAAACAATTATGTTTATGATCTTAATACTCTTAAGGAGTTAAATATTATTACGATAAAGATATATAATTTTTTGAAAGATAAAAAATATAATTACATAAAGAATATTATTAAGGAGATATTCATTAAAAGTAAAAAGCTAATCTTAAGTCATTATAAATTGAATTAATATATAATACAATTATATGAAGTTAGAAGATTATATAGATTTTGAAATAGTATATTATTCATTATGTTTTATTATATTTTATAATTATGTTTATGATACTAATAAAATATATTTCTATATGTAAAATGATACTAAGAGTATTTTTTTCAATCTTAATTGGTTTATTTATAGGTTCTATATTTTTCAATAGTATAAATAGGATACTCTTAATTTAATACGTTTATAAAAATGAATTATATTATGAATAGATACTATAACTTATGGAAACATCATTAGATATGTTGAAAAACTCTACTATATCAGAAGAGGATTCTAGACTTGTAGATTCAATATTAAATGAATTAAATAGCAATGTAAAAGAACCAGCACATTTAACCAAAACTCCACAAAAACCAATTCAGCAACAGATGGGTCAGCAACAGCAGATGGGTCAGCAACAGATGGGTCAGCAACAGATGGGTCAGCAACAGATGGCTCAGCAGCAACAGATGGCTCAGCAGCAGATGTCTCAGCAGCAACAGATGTCTCAGCAGCAACAGATGGCTCAGCAGCAACAGATGGCTCAGCAGCAACAGATGGCTCAGCCGCAAGCATCACTAAGTAATGGGGGTATAATCCCCCCTCCTCCAAATCTATCACAGGAACAATTTAATAGTCTCCCCCCTGAAAAAAAACAAATGTATCTTAATCATAAACAACAATACTTGTCACAAACACGCCCAATGATTGTTGGTGATCAACAAAGTATATCTATTCTGGATGATTTAAAGAATAAGTCAACACTATTACTATTTATTTTTATTCTTCTAATAATAATACAATCATATCCAATGAATTACATATTATTATTATCACCAGATACTTTCTTTAGTGAAGCTGGTGAATGTAATTTATCTGGAGTTGTCATAAAATCTTTCATTATTATCGTTATATATTATGTAGTTGCAAAGTATTTATTTTAAGAGTTCTTGTATATTAATCTCTTTTTCAATTTTCTTAAAACACTTATTGATTGTGACTTCTGAAATCTTACAAACTTCAGCTAATTCTTTTTTTTCTTTATTAATATTTTTATGTTTAAGATAAAGATATATACAACCGGCAGCCATTGATGGTGGTGTATTTTCACATATTAGACCCTTTTCTTTACAACTTTCAGATATTATTTTTATGGATTCTATATCTTGATTATTAAGTCCAATCTTCGAGCAAAACCTATGTAGAAAATCATCCATATCTACAGTTTTATATGTATTTACTCTACTCATATTGTGATTATGATACATTATTTCCTTAAAAGATTTACAACCTTTAGTTAAAACGGTGTTCTTTATTTGGAAAATATCAGATATTTCATTAACACTTCTACCAACTTTACAATCAACGCAAGCAAAATATACACAAGCCGCAATAAGACCTATGCGATTACCTCCTCTTGATATTTTATTTTGGGATATGATATTATATAAACTATGAGATTCTTTTATAATTATCGATGGTAATTCAGCTTTGTTACATTTTTCGGTTATTTCTTGAAAGACTTTTAATAAGCTTCTCTCTTTATATGGGATTCCATTCCATTTTTGAAACCTTCTAACTTTATTCATATTGGAACCACCACCTCTATTTGAAATGGTTGTTCCCATTGATGAATGAGGTAATAGAGCATTTGTGGGCATTCCACATCTCGTGGGATTTGTATTTTTAGTATCACCACTCCCATAATATCTCCATTCTGGTCCATCTATAATGTTTGTAACAACATTTTTACAAATCTTACATATCATTACTCCATCCCCCTTTTGCTGATTTTTTAATAAAGAACAACACGTTACCTCCTCATCTATTTCTTCTTCTTTATTCAATTCAGATAGATTGGAGAAATAAATATCTAAATCTCCCTCCATACTTTCAGTTAGTTAAGTTTTGTTTATTTTTAAATAGTTTTATCAAATTTTAATATAATGTTTTGTTGTGAAATAATTTCAGGATTATGGATAGGTGATATAGATATTATGCATTCTAAAAAGTTTTTAAAAGAAAATGATATAAAAATAATTGTTAACTTCACTATAGATATAGATTCCCCTGATAATAGTGAAATTAAGAATATAAGAATCCCTGTTTCAGAACAATTAAAATATTCGAATGATGTAATCAAACTAAATACTTATCTTAAAGAGTTATTAAATATCATAAAAAATAATACAGATAAGAATAATATCTTACTAAGTTGTTATGATGGTAAAGGTGTTTCATCGTTAGTTGCAGCTCTATATATCTTAAAGAACTCTTCTATACCGAAAGATTATATTAGGCAACTTATACAATCTAAGTGTAAAGATATATCTTTAGATTTTGAGTTATCGGTATTCGATATTTGATATTTGATGATTTATATAATGATTTATATAATGAAGTATACGTTTCTTATTTTCTTCTCTAAGTAAATTAATATGATCCTCGATACTTCTGATATCTTCATACCATGATAGGATTTTACCATCTTTATTTATAACTGGTTTTTCTTCATTTATTTTACCGAACTCTAAAAATCCTTTTTCAGTCATCATGTTAAAATGTCTTAAACATAAAACGTCCCTTCTACACTTATTCTTACATCTACCCTCAAAATGATCATTCCACATTCTTGCCTGACACCTTATACTTGAATCAATATTACGTGTATCATCTCTATAATGATTTTTAGATGTAATATTAAGATTTATATATGATAGTTTCTCTTGAACTTTTTTCTTAATAATATTATCTAGATCTTTATCATAATCTTTAAAAGTCTCTTTTAAATCAGTAATCAGTTTATTTTGGATTAGATCCATTATAGTATAAAAGTATAATATAAATTATTAATCAAATTCTCTTAAACATTTTTGTATAATTGATTTTATCATATTATGTGATATATTTCTAATTTCTTTATCTTTTTCGTATTCATTAATTGTATTCAGATTTTCTATAATAATTTTATCAACTACGTTATTATCCAAATCTTTTTTATAATATATTTCTAATGCATTTTTAAGAGCGAGCTTTCTATAATCTATATCATTGTTTTTTCTTAATTTATAGGGTACAGCTATTAATTTATATGTTTCATCAATCATATATAAAATATATTTTTGCTTTTTTATTATATTTATACGTACTAATATATGAAATGAATAAATATAAATCTTTATTTTGAGTTTGTAATAAATGACTATGTGATATTTTATTTTTTTGTATAATCGGTAAACATTCGGGGAATGATTTTACTATGTGATTATTTAATTCATTTATTAATGTTGTGTCTCTTTCATTTTTTAAAATTATCTTATCATTTTGCTGCTCATAATCATTTTTATCTATTTTATAAGGAATACCTATGAGTTCTATACTCCCATACATATAATAAATCTTATAAATATAGTCTTTTTTATTCTTTGTTTTTACTTTGCGAAAGATTATATTTTTATTATTTATAGAATTAGGAACAATATATTGCATATAGTCTAAATTAAGACTTTATAAAAATATTACCATTTAATCCAATGATCACAAATATTAAAATAAATACTATATTTTATTCTTATCATAATGAGTTTTCAGAAATATTTAATGATATTATCTTTCAAAATAAAGAAATAAATAACTTTGAATATAAAACATATAATGAGTTTTTATTATTTAATTCTTCAGATATAAAACAGCATTTTGATGAGTTCTTTAGATTCTTAAAAGAACTAATTAATATTGAAACAATTTTTAAAAATGAAATTATAATTATCAGGGATTTTCATAAATTATCACATCTACAACAGAATATTCTTAAATATTTCTATAATAAAAAAATCTTTATACTATTAACCTGTAAATATAGTTTAATAAGTAGAAATATATTGTCTCATTTTGTAACAATAAGATTAGTTCATAAATGTGAAAAAGATAATAACTTAAAAGAACTACTTTTTGATAAGTTCTTAAAATGTATTGTAGAAAAAGATATTGAAAAAAAGAAAGATGTATGTTATCAATTACAACAGTCTGGATTAGATATGAATGAGTTCTTTAGAGATTTATGTTCTCATATAATATGTAATCTTGTTATAACGATTTCTGTGAAGAGTAAGATAATTAGGATTTTTGAAGAATATGAAAGATATTATCAAAAATCTTATAAAGATTTAATAGTTCTTGAAGGATTGTTAATCAAAATAAGTTATGAACTTAAAGATTTTTTTCACTGTCTCTGAACGATGAGGAATAGGGTGAGGCAGATGAAAAGCTCCATGCAGCCCTCAAGGGTGAAGACGTAACCCTGGAATGCGATGAGGAGGAGATAGACGATCGGCATAGAAAGAAGCTTGTTGACCGGCGCGAGGGCACGCGACTTAAGTCTAGTGCCGAGGACCTGATCGATCGGAGCTAAGTATAGAACAACTAAAACGGCGAAAAGTGTGCACATTTCCTTCTTGGAACCTTTGACCATGCTTGAGAAACTCATATTTTATATATTAGATTAGAAAAAAAATTGAGGAAGAAAATTACATTTATTAATCATTTGCTGGAAGAGTCCAGTTCGAATCCGTCCATACTTTCTTCATTTCCTCTCTCCTCCCACATTTTTTCAATTTTTTTCTGCCTCTGATGTAGGCTCGGCCTGCGTCGGATTCTCTTGTTTATATCTTTCTAAGAGTTCCTGAACTCTGTTTTTAGGATGGCGATCAACCGGTCCCGGATTAACTTTTATAGATAGATCTAGGTCACGAGTTTCTTCTGGCGGTAAAATACCATGGAAAATAACAAGATCTTTCTTCCACATTCCCACCTCGTTCACAACGCGGGCTCCTATTTGTTTGTGCGGGTCATTTCTATTATTATAGTTTGATAATGCTAATAAATATGAATCCAAAATTCCCTGTCTTTGGGGCGGTTTATCATAAACATCATCATCATCATCATCATCCTTCGCCGCGGAAAAGAACGCCGAGACCTTTCTCGAGACCTCTCCCGAGAACTCGATCAACCGATGCTCTTTGCCCAAGATAGCGTCTGCATATTTTTCCGTTCTCGAGGCAGCGTATCGTTCGTATAAATGTTTGTGTGACTTTCTTTCACTATAAAAATGATCATCTATCGACGCAATAAAAAGCTTGATATCACTCCATCTGCGACGTATAAAGTAAACTTCTGTAGAGTTGGAGGAGAGATTTTGCGTGACAACCATAATCAAGTAGTGGACCTTTTCACTCAGCCCAATCCTCGATTTCAGAGGCTCATTTGTTTTCGGATCAAAATCAAGTTCTTCAAAACCCAAGCATCTTAATCTTACACTAGTATGCCATTCCGCATCGAGGGGGGGCGCACCTCCTCTCCTCCTATAACTCTTACGATTATTTCTCATACGTTTAGAAACTCTCTTAAAGCTCTTTCTATTCAAACGTCTGTTACTGCGTTTATTCAAACGTTTATTACTGCGCTTATTACTACGCTTAACTCTTCTCTTACTGATTCTCTTACTCAACTTATTACCTCTTTTACTACGTTTATTACTCCTGTAGCTACTGACATCTCTTGAACGCATAGATCTACTCATTTATATATACTTAGATATTTTTTTTATTAAAAGGCGGGTTGGTTTTCGAGTTCCTTGGCTCCCTCGTTTTCGTCGATTGCCAGTTGTTCATCAGCAGTCAAACACGAAACAGTTTCTGTCGGTGTCTGAGAAGTTTTTTCAAAGAAAAATTTAACGACATCATTGTTAGGATCTGCTATATTTGATTTACCAGGACCCGTAGGTTTTTTCATTAAATCTATGTCACCCTCTGATATGAGAGCTATACGATTCAGCCATCCCGAGAAATCGGTGAAGTAACTGTTCAGCAGTTCTTTACGTTCTTCATTCCCACGACGAAAGGGGGAGGGAAAACCCAAAGTGTATTTGGTCGTGACCTCAAGCGTCCCGAAGTTCTTGATGAATTTATGTCCTCTCAGGTCTCGGCAGTTATTGTGAAGAGTATTACACAAGCTCCAGCGGCGCCAAATGGTGTATTTATCAATATTTTCTCCTTCCACATCGATACGGTATTTAATATATTTTTTCTCGGGATTATTCACTTCCCTACATTCCTTATAATCCGTACAACTTAATCTATAATAGGGGTATTTCGGGCCCTTTCGCGGCCGCTCCGTCCTTCGCTTCCCGGAACTCCTCAGTTGCTCAGGTGTAGCCACCCCGTGCTGCTCAGCCTCTTCATCGTGACTGCTGCCGCTTTCAACACTCTCTGCACCATCTACTCTATCTGTGTTCGTTGGCGCTCCACCTCTCCTCCTATAACTTTTACGATTATTTCTCATACGTTTAGAAACTCTCTTAAAGCTCTTTCTATTCAAACGTCTGTTACTGCGTCTATTACTGCGCTTATTCAAACGTTTATTACTGTGCTTATTACTACGCTTAACCCTCCTCTTACTGATTCTCTTACTTAACTTAGTTCGCTTTTTTGTCCTGTAGCTACTGACACCTCTTGAACGCATAGTTCCCATTGTTTATATATATACTTAGATATTTTTCATTAATTAAAGAAATATGGGTTAAAGAAATATGGGTTAAAGAAATATGGGTTAAAGAAATATGGGTTAAAGAATATAAGAAATAATTATATGAAATATTATCAAATCTTAAATTTACCTCACAATTGTTCACAAAATGATATTAAAAAAAGATATCATGAATTAGCTTTAAGATATCATCCCGATAAGAATAATGAAACTAATATAGAGTTTTTTCATAAAATACAAGAAGCATATGAAACTTTGTCTAAAGAAGATAAAAGAAAAGAGTATGATATAGGATGTAAAATACATCGTTTTGATCCGAGAGATTATATCTTTACGGAAGAAGATTATCGACTTATTTTTGATTATGTAAAAAGAATACAGAGTAGTATTGAATATAGATTCTTTATGTCTTTATTCTGTAAAATCCCCAGAGAATGTAAAGAAGATTTGAATACTAAGTTTACAAATCTAAATACTAGATTCCAAACTCATGAGTTCTTTAAGAAAATGAAAAAGAAACGTGTTTTAAATATGAATACTGTAAAGACTATAGATATTACAGAATTATATGAAGATATAACTCTTCATTTACATATAAGTTTAGAGAAGGTTTATAATGGATTTTGCAATGAAATTATGATAAAATGTAGAGAGAAGATTATAAGATTATTTGTCACTAGGAGTAATTATATCTTTAGAGCTTTGAATGATATATATCGCGTTACACTAGAGTTTTATACAGATAGTGATAAATATAAAATATTAAATAATTCACTTATTTACACTTATAAGATGAATCTTTATGAGTACTATTATGAAGATAATTTCAAAATTATCCTTCCAAATAAGAATATTATAGGTATCAATAGAGGAAAAGATAGATATGATAATTTAGGATTAATAAAAGATAGATATAGTAAGGGTTTTATACGAGATAAATTATATGTTAGATTTATCTTAAATCTAGAGAAACCTCAAGATATTCATAAAGATGTCTTGAAGAAGATATTTGATGAAAGATAAGATTATAATCTATGATATTATAAGTTATATAAGAATGTTAGAAGATTACACATTCAAATATATTGATAAGTTGTTTTCTAGGGATTTAGATAGAGAAGAATTACATATTGATGAGATCTTTACTATGTTTTCACAGATAAACAAGAAAAGCAATAAATATGTATTAGAGGAAAAGGGACCCACTAAAATAGATGCCTTTGAGAATAATCCTTATATCCCTGAAAGATTTAAAGGAACCATCAGAAGTTTTCATAAGAATTATAGTTATAGAGTAAACTTTCCTAAATGTTCAGTTGAACTTAATATTCAATGTAAAGGTGAGAATATTGATGAACTATTGCATCATATCTTAGATATCCTAAGGTTCATGGTGTGTATAGATGATAATAAAAAATCGTTCTCCATACATATTTATCTCACAGATTACAAAAAGTCTTTAAGTAGGGGATCATATACACCAGAGGAGGTTAATAGTGGTTCAACAGATAGAAATAATAGTATTATTATATGGAGAAAAGAAGATATCTTAAAAGTTCTTATCCATGAAACAATACATCTTTTAGGATTTGATAATGTAGAAGATAATGAAGATATTATAAATCACTATAATGATAAATATAATCTAGGAAATAAGAAACTAAATATTTATGAAGCTTATACAGAAATATGGGCTTTACTGATTCACAGTTATTACTTAGCATTAGTAACACAGAGATCTTTGAGTACTAAAATATCTGTAAAAGAATTATTTCAAGGGTATGTTTTGATAGAGAAGCATTGGTGCAATGAATTAGGAGGGAAATTATTGGGTTTCTTTAAAGATGGAGAAGATGTAGATGAAAGAACTAATACAACCAGTTACTATATTATAAAATCTGAGATATTGAATGATTTAAAGGGGTTCTTAGAACTCTGTAAGAATCCCAAATTAGGTTTAAAAATAAGTGATAATAAGAGATTCTTGGGTTACTTAAAGAATCTGAGTAAAATAAAAAAGATTACAAGTTCTCAAAAGAGATTATCATCTACAATGATAATTAATTCTTTAAAGATTAGATATTAGATAATGTATATTTATTAGAATGTATATTCAATCATTTATAGCGTTGGGTAAACACCCTCCTTATTTGGGAAGTGAACCTTCATATACTTCTGAAGATTAAAGAATGTGAGTTCATCACCCGAACCAACGTTAAGGAGCTTCTTAAGCTTGGCGTCGGGGAGAAGCTTACGCTTATCGGACTGATCTTGAAGATTGTTCTTACGACAATACTCTGTGAGTCTGCGAGTAACATCGGTTCTCGCAATTAGTTCATCCTTACCAAGACCAAGGAACTTCCTCAAATCATCAGATACTGGACCGGGCTTCGAAAAGCCACTTGGCTCACCGTTCGAGACACGACGCTTCTTCTTACCTTGGGCACGCTTAGCAAGGAGACGCCCCTCCTTGGTAACCCGCCGCTCCAACTTCGAAGCAAAAATGGAAAGGTCGCGAATAGTATTCTGAACAACCTTGAGTTGCTCAACGAGACTTGCGAACTCAACCGAAATCTCAGTAAATGGGTCCTCAACCGCTACATCAACCGGGGAATCAACAACCTCCCCGGGAGCTGGAACTTCTGTGACCGGTGGTTCGGTCACCTTATCAACTACCTTATCAACTACCTTATCAACTACCTTATCAACTACCTTATCAACTACCTCATCAACAACCTTCTTGGATGCCTTAGTCTGCTTTGTCTGCTTAGTCTTTGCCATTGTATTATGCTTTAGTATATCTTTTTTTATCTCTATTCAACCGCGCCTTTTTCTCTTATAATCTATATTGGTGATATATTTTTAAGTATCTTTAGGAATCAAATTTTAGTACATCATTGATAACCAAGCGCCGTGTGTTTCAAAACATTCTCTTGAAAAATATCCCAAGCCTATTAAAAAATACATGTAGCCTAGTTTCTTATCATTAGGGTCTTGTGATCTTTCAAACTTACAAATATCTTCTACTATTATTTCTAAAATATCATCTTTAGAATTGATTTGTAAAATATGTCTTATTCGATTAAAGTTTATCCCATTTGGAGGACATAATCTTATTTTATCTTGATATGTTAACTGCAATCTATAATTCCATATATCTTCAAGCGTTCTATATAATTTCTTAAGATAATATATGGGAATATTTATTAACCATTCTTGATTACAACTTAAGCCAGTATATTCAATTCTTGAAAATAAATCTGTTATCTTTTGATGAATTAAAATACTTCTATCTTGAATAACTAATTTTTCGTGAGATGTTTGTATATTTTCTTTTTTTAAAAGAAGGTTAAGATTATTTATATTTCTCTTAACTTCTCCTGAAAATTGAACTCTGGTATATGGATTTTCTGAACCATTCTTTAATAATTCTGTAAGAGATCTTATATCAAATCCCCATATGATATTCTTTTCATCTTTATATGAAAAGAAATATATTTCTGGTATATCTTTAATTTCCTCAAATGTGAAGAAATCTTCATTATTATTACATAGTTCTCTATTATTTATAGCTGGGCCGTGTTTCTTTTGTATATTCCTTTCTTTAATTTTATTCTTAAGAATATTCTGTATTTTTGATATGTGTTTTAAATCTTGAGGGGATATTGATGAATACTTAAGAATCAAGAGATAATATTGATATAATTCATTCTTTTTTAATTTTCTGATATATTTCTTTTCGTTGGGTTGTAAAAACTCACAGGTTATCTTTAAGGATTGTAGTTTATAATCTGAAGAACTTTTCGTAAATCTTTCTTTAATAATAATTCCATTCTCGTTGAGTAAATATTTTTCTTTATGTTTCTTACAAAAACATCCATATGTGCGCTTTCCAGAACAATCATTTATTTCGCATTCATTCATTTTTTTGATTAATATTCTTTCGTTCATTATATTATTTATGTTGATAATATTTAAATTATTTAAGACAACATATTTTATACGAAACATATTTAAAAATTTGATGTAGTATATGTATTGTAGAAACATACAAAAAAAAAGAAAGAGAGAAAGAGAAAAGAATATACAAAAGAAACAAAACTCGAAAAAAGTAAGCAGAAGCAAAGTTTATCACAAGTTTATCACAAGTTTCAGAAAGTAAAAAATATGCAGGTTTTCGTAAAGACTCTCACAGGAAAGACTATCACTTTGGAGGTTGAAGGATCAGACTCTATTGAAAATGTCAAGGCTAAGATTCAGGACAAGGAGGGGATCCCCCCCGATCAACAGCGTCTTATCTTTGCTGGAAAGCAACTTGAAGACGGTAGGACACTTGCCGACTACAATATCCAGAAGGAATCAACCCTTCATCTTGTTCTCCGATTGAGGGGTGGGGGAAGAGATGTAAAGCCGATGCGTCCACAAGAGGTTGAGATGGATAAGATTCAATACTCTCCAGTGCGATCAATGGATAATGGTGGGAAGATGTCTTGGTTGAACTATGGGGAAGGTATTAATCCAATCTTTCTTCAAACAAAGGAGCTTGATGTAGTATTTGATGCTTCATACTATGGTGATGAAAATAATGGAAAGTTCAGTGTGCGTGTATCATTCATTAATTTGATGGGAGATAAGAAGATGCAACAACTTCATAAGTGTCTTAAGGACTTTGATGAGAAGGTCATTACAGACGGTATGAAGAACTCCCAATCGTGGCTTCGTCAAGCTAAGATGACTAGGGATACAGCTGAGGCACTTTACACTCCTATTGTCAAGGTTCCAATCGATAAGGAGTCGGGTGAGCCAACTGATAAGTATCCACCATCGATGCAGTTCAAGATTGTGAAGCGCGATGGTAATGTTCTATGCAAGTGTTTCGATGTTGAAAGGAATGAGCTCAATGTATCTAATCCCGAAGAGGAAAACTACGTAGATATTGCTCATCTTCTTAAGAAGGGTTCTAAGGTAAAGCTTGTTCTCAAGTGCGCTGGACTTTGGATCGCATCGGGTAAGTTTGGATGTACGTGGCAAGCTGAGCAAATGCTAGTGAGTGTTCCACCAAAGCTGGAAGATTTCGCATTCCGCTCCGACGATGAAGATGATGAAGACGCCACCGAAGAGCAAGATGTTAAGACAAGTAAAACTATGATCGACAGCAGCAGTGATGATTCTGAAGATGAGGAACAACCAGAAGAGAAACCTCGTAAGGTCAAGAGGAAGAAGAACTCCGCTTGAAGTATACTGATATAAATTAATATTATCACATAAATTATATTGTAAGTATTAGGTAAAAGTAATACAGACACTTAATTTATTCTTATTTAAACCTCTTAATGCTGATTTAGAAAGCTCTTGTCTAGATTTACGACCATTTTTATTTTTCTTATCTTTATCTTTTATACACTTCAATGAATAGTTCATGTCATCCTCTATATCATTTTTTATATCTTTAATATAATCTATAATACATGTATTTATAGCCCATTTAAAAAAATTAAGTTGACCTATTGTGGTATTTATTACCTCACCATTATTACAAAAGTTTATTCTTTCTCTACGACAAAAAGGGTCAAACTTTTTTTTTGAAAAAGCTTTTAATTGAGATTTATATTCTTGAAATACATTTATTTGTGAAATATCTTCATTATCTATATTTGTATTTTCATATATAATCTTCCTTTCTTTCTTATTTAATAAGTATATTACATTATATTTTTTTGAATAGTTTGTTACAAACCAATCTATTAGTCGCAACGATATATCATTCTTTTCAAGAATCATAAACAATTCTTTATGATATTTCTCATTAGAATAAAACTTATTCAGAGAAGTTAACAATAAATCACTCATTTATATGTGATTAATATCACTGCTCTTTAAATGATTTATGACTCCCCATGAATATTATTCATGTTATTTTGCCTTTTGTGTGTGTGTGTCTGTTAGTTGCTGATTTCGGTCGGGCTGAATCCGGTGGGGCTGATTTCGGTCGGGCTGAATCCGGTGGGGCTGATTTCGGTCGGGCTGAATCCGGTGGGCTGATTTCGGTCGGGCTGAATCCGGTGGGGCTGATTTCGGTCGGGATGACATCTCTGGCCTTGTTGATATTCCCGGAGAATTATCTGTGCTTAGAGGTTTTGGTTTTTTGCTTTGTTTTTTTGAGGAAGCAATTAATTCTTTTAATTCCTTTTTAGCTGTTTCAAACTCTTTTAATTCCTTTTTAGCTGCTTCAAAAAACTCTTTTAATTCTCTATTAACTCTTCTAATAATTGTGTCCCATTCTCTCGAGATAGTAACTCCTATTCCTTTTACTCGTGTAGTCTGGGTCGCCAATTTGTCCAAAATGTTATTAACCTTAGACACCGCCATCTCTGGTTTATCACTATTTCCAAGTGCTATAATATCAGATATTTGTTTCTTGAACTCCAGTAATTCTTCAATTAATTCGGTGTTAGTAAAAAATTCAGAATCACCTTCCCTTTTTTGGTCCGTTTTTTCTATCTTACTTTTTAAAGCTGCTGTAACACCTGCTTGGGAATAATGCTTTATCGCCACCGCTGCCCCCATCGCTGGTCTCACACCCTGATGCATCATCACAGGCTGTCCCATATCCGAAGGCATCATCCCAGGATGTCCCATATCAGGAGGCGTCCCACGCTGTCCCATACTCATAAGACTATTTCCAGACGTTGAAGGTGCTAAACTCGAATCCGATCCCGGTATACCCGGGGTAATCTCCCCCCCCTTAAGTATAGTTTTATTACGTTTTTTCGTTTTAGTTTTTCTAAATGATTTTTTTACTGTTTTTTTGTAAGTTCTATGATTCGTGTTATTTTTTCTCTTTTTATAAGTTCTCATATACTATAAGTTTTTATTTTTTTTTAGAATCCAATATACACCCTGTAAAAAACTATCTGATAGATCATCCTTTTTCTTTGAATTGTTAAATAGTTCTTGAAAAGATTTTTCTTCACAAGTTATCATGTGTTTGCAATACTCAATAGCTAAGTATTTATTTGTTTTATAAACATTCTTCTTTTCTTTGGGATATGGTGATTCTATTTTGGGTCCATTATAAGCTTTTAATTTATTTCTAGCATTTATCATTTCTATATTCTCAATATTTGAGTTATGATCACAATACCCATTTATTAAAAAATATGAATAAATAATCATCTGAATTGTTTTCATTGTAGGATTTTTTAACGCGGGTTGATTCTCTATTATTACATCATTTACATCTAAGAAATTATGTTCATTTAATCTTTTAAAAATATTTGAACCGATGTGTAATGTAGGATTATTTATTTTTGGAATCTTTTTCATTTTAAAATCTTTATACTCTTTATTCTTTTTATGAGAATTGCATAATTTTTTACCTGATTCAGTTATTAATGTAGCACTCTTATCACACTTCTTTCCTCCTTTAATTATATGATCACAATATTCATCACAAGAAATATTGATAATACCCCAATCATAAATATGATATTTATCATTAGTGTATTCTAAACAACAAAAAGATAAGTTCTTAATACCAACATCAAACGAAACAAGTTTCATAGTTAATAATATTCTATTTATATATTCTTAAATGATAATTTATTTAGTTAAAAAATATTATGATATTCATTACCACCCGCAGAACCACCTAATAACTCGGAAGTCTGAGTTGACATAGGTGGTGTTAAAACCGACGGTTTAGGGGGACTCATTTGTGGCATAATTCTTTCACCAGTATCTATATTTACATCTTGTTTCTCTAAAACTGGAACAGGAGCACTCTGATATGCCGAAACAACATATATCTGTGTTATAATATTCTGTAAAAGAACATACAATATGGGTAATAAAAGGACTAACCATGCTAAGAACTCTTTATTATAACTACACAAACCATAGAGGACTAAACCAATTAAAAACATAAAACGGAACTCTCCCATAGAATAATAGTTGTACAGATTATCCATTTTCGTTGTGTTATATCTTTTAAGATTCAAACGAGTATAATATATTTTAAACATACACATAAAAACCATTACAATATATATCATAAGGGGTGAACACGATTTAAGATTCATTAATTCATTAAACTCTCCGGTTAGAACGTCCATTATATTATAGAATATATATTATTTCTTTGAACAATTCTTACATATACAATCCCCATCTATATTATTATTTCGTTTATTTATAGATTCATTTCCTGGCACACATATTATACACCAAGTAGCTCGACACTCTACACCATTAATAATGTATTTACATTCGTCACCTATACATTTTCCCGCGATTCCACAATGAAGAAATCTGTCACAACCTACACAAGAACCCACTATTTCTCCCTCATTTAAAGAAAATATTTGAGAGCATACCCCACATTTAATCTTTTCTTTACCAATAATCTCACCTATTTCTCTGAAAGGTTTATCATAAACGGACGGCCTAGTTTTCTCAACTAGTTCAGGGTGAATCTTATATTTCTTTCTTATCCTTTTTTCTCTTTTTTTCCCTGAAAAACAGGACATCCTTTAAATATAATTATATTATAAAGAATATTTCTTTAATCAAATTTAATATTTGGGTAAAAGGGGTTTCTTTAATTCAGATGTTAAAAGCATAGTTATCTTGTGTTTTTTCAAATCAGCGTGATTGTACATATGGGCTATAGTTTTCCAATCTGGAAATATCCTTGTTAAATATTCAACTGATTTATTTGGAATCCTTATAGATATATTTCCATATTTTCCTCTCTTTAATGGATAAAGTTCTCCCGGGAGATATCTTCTATGAACTTTATGTCCCTGTAAATAAAAACCGTCTTCATCAACTATAAATATATCTATCCATAAATGATCATCTCTTCTATGTCCATATTTCACTTTAAAGTATTTCCCTGAAGCTTTATAAAGTCTTAATCCTAATTCATTAAAATCATTCTTTAAGTCCTCTAATCTAGACACATCTTTAATATTAATGGCAATATCTATATCATCATCCCATTGGATCATACCCTTACTCCTAATAGTCCCCAGTAATGTCCCACCTGTAGCCCAGTAATCAATCTTATTCTTATCAAGTGTTTGAACGGTTTTTTGTAATAAAGGATATATCTTATTTACTGTATCTTGTGAAACTCTATTCTTTAAAATAATCCTATCTGTTATTCTATTAGAAGTATTCTGTTTAATCTTCTTTTTCGTACCTTTAGTCTTTTTACGACTATTTCTCTTACCACCATATTTTCTCCGTTTGGTATATCTCTTTTTTGAAAATGTGTTAACCATGCGTATAAATAACCTTATATTTTTTTTCTATGTTCAATATTATGAAAACAGAAGGAACTAGAGCAGAAGTAATGCATGGGACAGCACAAAGGACTAGTGGTGGTTTAACAAAGAGCGACCTAAAATACAATAAATCGGGACGTATTGTATCTAAAAAGAAGAGTCAACTGGCTAAGAAAGAAAAACGTTTGGAAAAAGCTGGGTACAAGACTAAGAAGGGTGAGTTTGGATCTTTTTATGTTTCACCAACTAAAAAGCGTTCAAAAAAGAAAGGCTCTAAAAAGAAAGAACGTTAACGAAAAAAATCTGGGTCTGTAGGAAAGGGTTCTCCTTCTACATCTAAATATCTTATTCTATCAAAATATGGTTTATCTGTATAACCTGTATATTGTCTGAATATATCATTTTTTAACATATCTGTCATATTCTTTCCATAGTCTTTTAAACATAAAAGAGTATAATCTTCATATCCCTCAATTGAATACAAACACAATATCAATAGTGGTAGTAATAATAAAATACCTTGCCATTTCATATAATTATATAATATAAATATATATATATATATATGAGTAGAAAACTGGGTTTGAAAAGAAGAACTTTTAAGAAAAGTCTTAGTAAGAGATACAAACGAACTAAAAGATACAAACAAGTTAAAAAGAATACTCTTAAGAGAAGAGTTTCTAAAAAGAATACTCTTAAAAGGAGATTTTCTAAAAGAAAGATTTTAAGAAGAAAAAGTTTTAGAGGTGGTCGTCCACGCGCGATGTCTCCTCTTGAACAATTACAAGAAGAGATAAAAAAATTAGAAGTATTACATGATTATATAAATGCATCTATTTTTCCAAAAGTAGCACCAGATTCTGTTCAAAACGAAATAAAAATTACATACAGTCTTACAAGAAACTTGCCAAAAAATAAACAAGATACTTTGATGAGTGCAGTTATTTCAAGAATGGCTATTTTGCGACAAGGTCAATTTGTAAGGTATTACAATGGGGGACCAGTGAATAATATGATTACACAAATAGAAGAAATTTTTAATCGCGCAATTCACGCAATACATTTTATGTTAACTATTTGTCCTTATATTGAACGTAAATACCGAAAAGAATATTGTTTATTTGGTGAAAAAAATTTTAATGATTTTAAAAATGTAATAATTGCTGATATAGATACAGTTCTGTCTGAAAAGCGCTTGGCTGCAGAGGCAGCAAGGAAACAGGCAGAGGCAGCAAGGGAACAGGAAGAGGAAGAACAGCTACAGGCAGAGACTGATAGGCTGGCAGCACAACAGGCAGAGGCTGAGGAAGAGGCAGCACGGCAAAAGGCAGCAGAGGAGAAGGCAGCACGGCAAAAGGCAGCTGAGGAAGAGGCAGCACGGAGGGAAGAGGCAGCACGGAGGGAAGAGGCAGCACGGAGGGAAGAGGCAGCACGGAGGGAAGAGGCAGAGCAGCAGCAGGCAGAGGCAGCACGGAGGGGAGAGGCAGCACAAAAAACAGCACCAGCACCAGCACCACCACCACCACTACCATACAGACCCGCTACAGGTTCTATCAATATAAATGGAGAAGCTATAGAATTTGAGTTATATATAAAACGTGATTTTGAGTTATATATAAAACGTGATAATGATCTAGAAGATTTTCAAATATTTACCATAAAGGGACCAAATAATAAGATATATCCGGATAAACAACCCCACTTCACTTCTGATACATATGGTCAAAAAGGTAAACAATTATTAAGTTATAATTACAAAGATTTAACTGGCAGAAATAGTGAAGAATTAGAAAGAAAAGACAACATATTTTTTTATGCAGCGTGTTATGTTACTATTGAACAAAGAGTATATATATTAAAATTCATGTATAAAATGATACTTAGTGACCTACTTATAAAAACAGGGGTTAAGGGGCTCTGGTATGGCAAAACTATGAGTTGTGCGCGGATAACTCTCACCGCAAATCAAAAAACCTGTCGCACGGCAAGACTGAATAAAATAGGTGATAATAAAAAAATAGAAGTGGAGAAAAATAATAAAAAAGTAGGGGATAAATTAGATACATCAATTCAGGAATCAATAAAAACACAATTATCGACAAAAGTATCACAATTTTCTGGTTCCGAATAAATCAAACAATACAATTACATTGAGGATATTTTTCATACAATTTTTGAATACTGAGTTCTTTACATTTAGCCTCTATCATAATATCAATCTCTACACCATATTTTTCTGGAATATTCAAAAGATATTCTGGTAAGATTTCTATGTAATCAATGTGTTTACCTACTTTTCCTTGACCCTGTTCAGATACATCTTTATCAGATTTACTTAAACTGAAGGATCTATTGTTAATAAAGAATATAACAAAGAATGATTAGTATTGAGAGTATTGCGAATGTTGTCTCAATTATTGGAACATGTTTCGGATTATTCTCAAGAGTTCCCCAAGTTTATAAAACTTATAAGACTAAATCAGCTGGTGATATCTCAACACAAACAATGATGATAAATATCACTGCTAATTCTTGTTTTCTTTTTTACACAATCGTTCACAAACAGTATCCTATTATGTTTAATTGTTTATCTGTTATAACGTTGGAGAGTTCTTTGGTATATATGAAACGAAAATTTGGAAATATGAAGAAATCATCTTCTCAAACAAATCTTATTGATATGGATTTGAGTCAAATGGTTTCAGATGAAGAAGCATAGTAAATAAATATATACAATATAATCTAAAGAAATAAATACAATATTATATAACTAGTAATAAAGATGACATCTTTATCTAATCACGGATATAAGATAAAAAAGAAAGATTTTGATCCTAAGATTATAAAAGAGTGTAAAGATGAATTAACCGTAAAACCTTTTACTACCAATGATTTTGGTAATAAGAATGAAACCAAGTTTTCATTATTTTTAGAAAGTCCTGGGAGTCTTTATATCCCAAGATTTTTTGGTCAAGATAAGTTTGGCAATGCGTCCAAAACGAAACTTGAAGAAGGCGATGATATCAATATTTCTTTTAATGGCTCTTTGAGGAAAGAACAAGAACCTATTATAGATCTTTATATGAAAGCTGCAAAAGATAAAGGAGGAGGATTAATCTCTCTAAAATGTGGTGGCGGAAAAACAGTATTATCATTGTGGATTATTTCTCTTTTAAAAAAGAAAACAATTGTAGTTGTTCATAAGGATTTTTTAATGACACAATGGAGAGATCGTATTCTTCAATTTTTACCTGATGCAAAGATTGGAAAGATACAACAGAATACTATAGATATTGAGGGAAAGGACATCGTCCTAGCAATGGTTCAGAGTCTTTCTATGAAAGAATATCCTGAAGATACATTTACATCCTTCGGTTTAGCGGTATTTGATGAGTGTCATCATTTAGGAGCAGAAGTATTCTCAAAGGCGATGCCAAAAGTAGCTTCCAAATATATGTTAGGTTTATCGGCAACTCCCAATCGTAAAGATGGTTTAAGAAAGGTTTTTGAGTGGTACATAGGTGATGTGGTTTATATGTCTACAGAAATAGAAGAAGATAATATTGAAGTTAATATCATAGAATATTATGATGAAACCGAGAGTTATTGTAAAGAAGAATTAAACTATATGAAGAAACCTTGCTGTCCTAAAATGATTAATAATGTATGTGAGCATAGACACAGAACTCTAAATATTTGTAACAAGATAAAAGAGATGTATGCTTTGAAAAGAAGAATATTGATTTTAAGTGACAGAAGAGATCATTTAGATGAGATGTTGAAATGGTGTAACAAGAATGTATGTCCGAGTGGATTGTATGTTGGGGGTATGAAACCTAATGAACTAAGAAACTCACAAGAAAAAGATATTATTTTAGGAACATTCTCTATGGCAGCAGAGGGTATGGATATTCCTAAATTGAATACTATTATTTTATCATCTCCTAAATCAGATGTTGTACAAGCAGTTGGTAGGATTTTAAGAGAAAAACCTGAAGTTAGAACTCATAATCCTTTAATCATTGATTATAATGATACTCATGACAACTTCGGAGTCTTTCAAAGACAGTATACTAAAAGATTAGCATTTTACAAGAAAATGAAATACCAAATTAAGATTCATAAAAGTAATGGTGAAATAGAAGATGTGAAACTTACTAAAAGAGGAAGAAAGAAAAAAGAGAAGGTTGAAATGTATGAAAGTGAGTGCTTGTTTTAAGTTTTTCTATGTATAATTATAAATGGCGAAAAGATTAAGTAGAAGAAAGACTATGAAAAGAAAGAATACTCTAAGAAGAAAGACTATGAGAAGAAAGAGTTTAAGGAGAAAGACTATGAGAAGAAAGAATATTAAGAAAAGAGGGGGGGTGGAACCGATAAAGCAGTTTAATCGTAATCTTGAACTCAAAAATTGTGAATCATATTTTTCAACTCATAATAAAAATGCTGATTACAATTTATCAACATATAATCATATTGATAATATAACATATGATAAAAGTCAAGTAAAAACTTTTTATGAATTAAAAATTGAAGTAGGCGATAAGTATACCACTAAAAAATCTTACTCTGAATTACTTAGTGATTGTGACAAATTATTTTCAGGTCATCCCTTATTAAGTAAAGGTATGAAGAAAATATTAAAAAATAACTTTTCACAATTTATGAATATAAAAAAATGTTTGGAACGTGTGAAAGCCATTCAAGCCGCTTTAGAATATTTACAAATGAATATATGGAGTCTGAGAGTGAAAAATAACGATATAGAGGAAAAATTGACAAGTAACGATATAGAGGAAAAATTGACAAGTAACGATATAGAGGAAAAATTGACAAGTAACGATATAGAGGAAAAATTGACACGTAACGATATAGAGGAAAAATTGACACGTAACGGTTGGAAAAAACAACTCTGATTAAGTTTATATTTAAAGATATTATTCTAAAGTATGAATAAATGAATAAATTACTTTTTGATATTCAGACAGTTCAATCATCGGCTTTTAGAACTCTTGTTGAAGCTCTTAAAGATATTTTAACTGATTGCAATTTCATTATTGATGAAACTGGAATAAAATTGATCGCTACAGATAATTCTCATAGTGTTCTTATTCACATGAAACTTCAAGCAGAGAACTTTGACATTTATGAGTGTAAAGAAAAAATTACAATCGGTATCAATATGAATAATCTTTACAAACTTATTAAGACAATGTCAAATAATGATACACTTGGATTATTTATGTATGAAGAAGACACTAATGTTTTATGTATTCGATTAGACAATAAAGATAAGAATGCCTCGACAGTATACCGACTAAATCTTCTAGATATTGATCAGGAGAATATTAATATACCTCCCGCAAGTTTTGATACTGAACTGACATTACCTAGTGGTGATTTTCAAAAACTAATTAGAGATATGATGAATATAGGTGAGAATGTAGAGATAAAGAGCGTTGGTTCTACAATGTATTTATCTTGTAATGGTGATTTTGCTAGTCAAGAAACAACATTATGTGAAACTAATAATGGATTACATTTCTCACAATCTGCCAATGAAGATAATCCTATTCAAGGAATTTTTTCTCTGAAATATTTATCACTATTCACAAAATGTACTAATATGTGTCCTTTAATCAATATGTATATTAAGAATGATTATCCAATAATTATTAAGTATTCTGTTGCAAATCTTGGTGATATAAAATTATGTTTAGCTCCTAATATGAACAATAATGATTAATTATTTATGAGATTTTATAATTACATTCTTATCTGAGAATAATTTACCATATTCTTTGTATAAATCACTATATTTGTTTACACTATCTTTAGTCCATATTTTAATTATATTGAACTCTTTTTTTGGACTAATAGATAATCCATTAATATTATGATTTTCGTTTAAATTTATATCTTCGGTAATAGTGTATAATATGATATCTGTCCAGCTTTTTACAACATCTTTACCTAAAATCTTAAATGATAAAGACGAACCATTTATATTTTCAGGATCTTCCCATATAGGGAGTATATTATCTTTCATAAGGAATAACATACAGTTTTGTAAGTGCATTTTTTTTATACAATCTTTTAATATTTCATAATCACATAAATTGTTAATTGTGAATAATTTATTATAACTATCTATATCCCAGTTATTATCTGTAACCGAATGATACCATAATGTCCAAGGATATCTGGTATTCCATTCACTAGATTCGGCATTATTTACATTCATATATAAATATAAAGAATAAATATCTTTTAAATGATTATTCTCTAATGAAATTATATCCAATTGAGAAATAATTATCCATTGTAGTTTTTAAAAGATTACCTTTCCCTTCATAAATATAGTTCCATTCACAGGGTATATATAATACATCTCCTTTAGCTATTTCGGTCTTTATAGCCCATTTTTTAATCTTATTTAAATCTTTTCCAAAGATGTCGTGAAAATGTTTAGGATTAAAAAGATAAAACGTGATATTTTGACTACTTGTGAAACAAGTCATATTATTAACACATTTTGATAATACGGATTGAACATTTGAACCAAATAGCGATAAATTAGACTTTTTGTTAGTTGTCATTTTATTCTCAAATAAATCGAATATTTTTTCGGTATTAATATATAAGTCAGATACTATTTTATAATTTTCATAAATATTATAATTCTCTTTTAGTTCTTTTAAAGAAATAAACTTACTTCTATCTTGTATCATATATCCGGGATTTTTAATAATTAAATTATCATTATCAATATTATCATTGTAAATATTCTTTAATAATATTGGAGATAAGTTTTCAATTTCTATATTTACATTTATCCTATTAATATCATCTTTTAAGATTAATAAATTACTATTTAGATTATAAATGTGAATATTTCTTATTTCCAATATTGTCATTATAAAATAAAATATAAATATTATCTTCAATAATAATGATATCATAAATCTATATAAAGATTGAACACAATATAATATTATTAAATAACCGAAATGACAGATATGAGAATGAATGGTCGTGTAAAGTGGTTTGATACTAAGAAGGGTTACGGATTTGTAGAGACATTGGGTAATCAAAAAGAAGATTTGTTTGTTCATTTTTCAAATATCTCAGTATCAAATGAAAGAATTTACAAGAAACTTTTCCCTGGAGAGTATATCAGTTTTATAAAGAAAAATGATGAAAATAATAATCGCGATGAATGTTCTGATGTAAGGGGAGTTGATATGGGCCCACTTATGACTGAAAATACAGAATATCGTTACAAGGTTTTTAAGAGTTATGATTCAAGAGATAATACTGATCCCGAAATTGCTGAAGTTCTTGATGATGCGGATGATAATGCTGATGATAATGCTGATGATAATGCTGAACAATAAATTTGATAATTTATACGATATTTATACTATAAATATAGATCAAGGATGAAACTACGAAATGGAAAAGAGTATTCTTTTACTCCGAGACACAACAAACCAATATATGATAATTATATAGATTTTGATCACGCTTCAAAAATGTGGAGAATGAATAAAATATATACTGGTGAGGGTTCCTTTAAGTATAAAATATATGATCTAAGATTTACTAATCTAAAGAAATAACACAAATATATTATGAAAGATACTGATATGGGTTTAATATATGAAGAATATCTACAATATCATCATGATTATACAAAGAAATATGGAAAGAAAACTATCATTTTTTTACAAGCTGGATCTTTTTTTGAATTATACGCAACATACAATGATAAACAAGAATATGTTGGGTGTGATATGAGTGTGGTTATTGATATTCTTAATATACAAGTTACAAGAAAAAATAAGAAGATAAAAGAAATTAATATTCATAATCCACTTATGGCTGGATTCCCTATTCATTCTGTGAGAAAGTTTATTGATCGTTTATTAAATGAAGGTTATACAATTGTCTTGATTGAACAAGTTACAGAACCCCCTAATCCTGAAAGAAAAATTACTGAAATTATTAGTCCAGGAACTGTTATTGATGCGTTTAATAGTCGTGATAGCAATTATTTAGTCTCAATGTACATTGAAAAATATAAAAGAGATAAAGATATTTATTCTGTGGGATTTTCAGCAATAGATATTGCTACTGGAAAGAATTATGTTCATTCAATTGTAACAAACAAGATGGATCCCGATTATTGGAAAGAAGAAACTTTTAGATTGATGCAACAATACAATCCTAAAGAATGTATCCTTCACTATTCAAATGATATTCATTTTACGAGTGAAGAATTGGGACAACTTTGGGATATAGATTCTTCAGTTATTCAAAATAATTGTCACGGTTTTCCCGAGATTCACAATCTCTCTTATCAAAATGAGTTTTTAAAAAAGATTTTCAAAAATACAGATATGTTAACTCCTATAGAATATCTGGACTTTGAAAGAGAAAATGAATTACTTTTGAGTTATCTTTTTATGATTCAGTATATTTATGAACACAAAATTAAGAATGTTATGGAATTATCAAAACCTATAAGAGTTCTTGATCATTCTCATCTTGTATTAAATAATAATTGTATCAGACAATTAAATATATCTGATAATTACTCTTTTTATAATGGGAAAAATGATTCATTACTTACTATTATTAATCAGTGTAAAACAGCTATAGGAAGACGATTATGTAATGAAAGAGTCCTTTATCCTAGTATTGATAAAGATGTTATTAATGAAAGATATAATCTCATTGAAATCTTTCAAAAATATGATGAAGAAAAAGATGAATATGATTATAAAACTATTCGTATAGGTTTAGTTGGTATATATGATATTGAAAGATTACATCGTAAACTTCTCTTGAATATTATTTCTCCAGTAGAGTTTTACAATTTAGATAGTTCTTACAATAAGATTTTATCATTAAAAGATCATTTTATAATTGATCATTATTTTGATTTTTATGATACTCACAAAAGAACATATGATACTATTATCGAACTTGTCGATTTTTATAGAAATATCTTCAATATGGATATTTTAGAGAAGTTTCAGAATACGAATGGAATGGATACTTCGTTATTTAAACGCGAAATATACCCTGAAATTGACGCTCTTACAGATACTATATCTGAGAATAAAACTATTCTTGAAAATATCGCAATTACTCTATCTAAAATGATTGATAATAAGAGTATCAATAATATTAAAGTTGAATACTCTGATATGCTTGATTGGCATCTAGTCTTAACTAAGAATAGAGGAAATACTCTTGTAAATAAAAAGATAAAACATATCTTAGATAATACTGCAAAAAAAACATTCTTAGTGAAAGATGAAAATGGTTCATCATTATTCTCTTTGAATTATGAAGATATCAAAGTAAAAGATATAAAATCTAATAATTGTATGATTATAATCAATGATAAAGATAATATTCTTAAGAAATGTTCAAATAATATCTTATCATCTACAAGAAAGATAATTTCACTTAATTTGAAATATTATAATGAGACTATAAATAGTATTAAGAATGATTTTTCGAATCATTTTAATGATATAGTATGTTTATTGGGTGAAATTGATCTTTACTCTAATTTAGCTAAAGTATGTAAAGAAAATAATTATTATCGTCCTAAAATTGAAGATTCTGATAGTAGTTTTTTATGTGCAAAGGGTTTGAGGCATCCTATCGTTGAGAGAATAAATACTGATGAAAAATATATCCCAAATGATATTGAATTAAATGAATCAGGAATACTTCTTTTTGGAACGAATGCTTGTGGTAAATCTACTCTTATGAAATCAATTGGTCTATCAATTGTTTTAGCTCAAGCGGGTATTTTTGTTCCATCTAAAGAGTTTATCTTCTCACCTTATACTCAAATATTTACGCGAATCTTAAATAATGATAATATTTTTAGAGGTCATTCTACATTTGTTGTAGAAATGAATGAATTAAGAAGTATTCTTAAGAGATGTAATAGTAGATCATTAGTTCTTGGTGATGAATTGTGTTCAGGGACTGAAACTATATCGGCAATATCAATAGTTTCTACTGGATTAGAACGAATGTCTAAGAATAAATGTTCTTATATTTTCACATCTCATTTACATCAACTCACAACTATCCCATTTATTAAAGAAATTCAGAATCTAAATATATTTCATCTAAAGATACATTATGATGAAATTAATAATTCTCTTATTTATGATAGAAAATTAAGTGAAGGGAGTGGTCCAGCTATTTATGGATTAGAGGTTTGTAAATCAATGGATATGGATTATGAGTTTATTAGCTACGCAAAGAAGATTGAAAGATATTTAACCGGTGCAAATGATAAATTATTAAATACAAAACGCTCAAGATATAATTCGGAAGTATTTATGGATGAATGTAAAATATGTAATGAACCCGCTGAACACACACATCATATCAATGAACAACAATATGCAAATAAAGATGGTAATTTTGATAATTTTCATAAAAATATAAAGCACAATCTTATTCAGTTATGTGAAAAATGTCATTATAAAGTTCATAATGGTGAATTAGATATTTATGGATATTTGAAAGGATCGAATGGTAAAAGTATTCATACAAAATGCGTCTAAAATAAAAAAATAATTATCTATATTAAGTATAAAATGACACTTTCTCTCAAAATTGTAAAGCAGGATACTGTTTATGAAACTATTCATTCATATATTACCGCATCTTCTAAAAAGGTGACTAATTATGAAGAGATGATTGAAATTATTCTTGATATGATTAGAGAAGGGCATTGCTTCCTTATGGAACGCGATATTCTCCGCGATGCCCTTGAGACCCTAACTTTTATGTATGAACCGAATGATGATATGAATAAGGACAGAATTATTTTACAATTGGTTGATGTTGATGATGAGGATGAGGATGATGAGGGTGGTGATGCTGGTATGGATATGCTTAAAAATCTAGGAAAGATGATGGGTATGCCCGGTATGCCCGGTATGCCAGATATGGCCGAAATGGCAGAAATGATGAAGGGTGAATCCAAAGATGATGATGATTCTGATAAAGAGGATGCTACTGAATCTTCTCAAGATGAGACTTCTGCCCCCGAGGAGACTTCTGCCCCCGAGGAGACTTCTGCCCCCGAGGAGACTTCTGCCCCCGAGGAGACTT
>Ga0129324_10000039_pt1 | contig 84855 bp, 70 predicted proteins | sample CPBDNA_7_FD_96879 | JGI IMG/M metagenome (GOLD analysis project Ga0129324, IMG submission 96879) | Freshwater to marine salinity gradient microbial communities from Chesapeake Bay, USA - CPBay_Spr_15_0.2_DNA | ecosystem: Environmental > Aquatic > Marine > Coastal | place: USA: Chesapeake Bay... | reverse complement strand
GGCCTTCTTGGCCGCGACCTTGGCCGGGGCAGCCTTCTTCGCGGGCACAGGCTTCTTCACGGGTGCGGCCTTCTTGGCCGCGACCTTGGCCGGGGCAGCCTTCTTCGCGGGCACAGGCTTCTTAACGGATGCTGCCTTCTTCGCTGGGGCCGCCGTCTTGGGGGCAGTGGAGGTCGTCTTTGCCGAGCGAGCTGCCATCGAGAGACACAAACCCTTCGTTCGAGTCGGTCATCCCATGAAGAGGGCCCGCGTCAAGTCCTTACTGGACTGACCGGGCTGTGTCCCCACACGGGCACCCCATACGGAACGTACGAGTTGGTCCAATTGTGACATGCCCCCCAGGCGCTGCAGCCGGGGGTGTGCGAAGGACCCCCGGGTTACCCAGATCAGCGCACCAGTACCGCTCGGGCCTGTCCGACATCCAACGAGATCTGGGCCACTTGGCGAAGGGGCGTTTGCACGGTCAAGGGCCCAAGACCATCAGCCCAGTACCTGCCCTGCCACACGCTGCTCACCTGTACTTCATACTGGCCCGCCTGCACGAAGGCATGCTCCACGCCTCCTCCCGCGTTCAGCGATCCTGCCTGCGGGGTCACCAGGTCTACACCGGGTTCGAATCGCCACTGCCAGCGTGGGTCCGAAGCCACCGACACCGCCATGCCAGCCAGCGTCCAGTCCCAGGTCAGCTCGGCGTCTGACTGGCCGCAGGTGAATCGCACCGGCAAGTACACCAAGGCACCCGCCGATGGCGACATGGCCGGACTCAACGGGGGCACGCGCCTGCTGAGTTCTTGCGTGACAGCCTGCTCGACCGAAGCCCGGCTCGCGGGCCCTCCAGGGCCGAAGCAGGCCGATCCCAACCACTGTTCCACACCACCTGGCGCGGTGACGTAGATGGTCAGCCACTGGGAATCGTAGGCGCAGGTTCGCGCGGCGCCCCTGCAAGCTGTCGCCGTGGTGCGATCACAGGTCAACACCGCTCGCCATGAACATCCTGGGCATGATGCGGCTGCTTGTCGGGCCGGTGAACCAATGCGACCGGGCAAGATGAGACTGCCGGTCCCCACGAACGCGTCAATCTCATCGTCGCCGATGACGTCTAGATCCGTGGCCGTTTCGGGCGCAGACGGTGCGAGAGACGAGCCGGCACGAACGGGCGTCGCTAGCCATAAAGCCGCTAACCCGATCACGATGATCGCGATCACCACAGGCGTGTGGCGTGGTGTGAGGTGATGTCGGTGCGCAGTCATCGGCCGCCCCCAGCGATTGGCTTTCAAGCAATCTAGCGTTCCGCGAGCCAGCCGGGGGCCAGATCCGAACGGCCTGTGGATCACGATGGAGTTGCTGATCGACAAGACCGCTCAAGTCAACTGATACGACTCGCAGCCAACGCCTGATCAATGAATCGACCTACCTGGGCATCTTCAACGAGGAAACCATCGTGTCCATACGGGGACGCCAAAATCGACAGCCCCTGAGCTCCTGGGGCTGCCTCGGCGATCAATCGTTGCTGGCGCAACGGAAAGAGTCGGTCTGAATCGATACCTACCACGATCAACGGGCGCTCGATGCGTCCAAGGGCAGCCTCTGTGCCCCCTCGACCCTCACCCAGATCAAACAAACTCATGGCACGGGTCAAGGCGATATAGGTGTTGGCGTCGAACCGTCGCGCTAACTTATCGGCGTGATGGTCCAGATAGGACTCCACCGCGAAACTGCCACCCTCAAGCGGCTCCAGGTCTGTTTGCCGGGCACGACCAAAGCGCAGATCCATCTCCGATTCAGTCCGGTAGGTCAAATGTGCGATCCGGCGAGCCACTCCCATTCCTCGGTGTGGACCAGCCCCATCGGGTAACCCGTAGTAGTCGCCACCACGAAAGCCCACATCCGACTCGATAGCCGCGATCTGCGTGTGGTGTGTACCAATCTGATCCCCACTCACCGCAGCCGTCGTGCCGAAAATGAGTCCCGCTCGCACCCGCTCGGGATGCTCGGCCATCCACTCCAGCACACGCATGCCGCCCAATGACGGCCCCAACATCAACGCCCACGAATCGATGTCTAGATAGTCAGCGATGCGCCGCTCGACCTCCACGAGATCGGCCACGGTCACAACGGGAAATCGACTCCCCCACGGCTGACCATCCGGTGCCGCACTGGAGGGCCCCGTCGTCCCCTGACACCCCCCGAGCACGTTGGCGCACACGACAAACCACTCATTGGTGTCCAGTGGCGCACCCGGACCCACCAGCGCATTCCACCATCCACCGGTGAGGTGGCCTGACCCCGCAGCACCGGTGACATGTGAGTCGCCGGTCAGGGCGTGGGCGACGTACACGGCATTGCTTCGGTCCGCATTGAGACGACCCCACGTTTGATAGGCCACCCGAACGTTCGGCAAACGCTCCCCCGCTACGACGGTGATTGGACCGAGGTCTACGAAGAGGCGCTCACCGACAGGGTCGCCCTCCCGCCAAGCACCGCTGGCAGGAGGGAGACCGTCGTAAGACAACGGACTTGCATACGAGGCAGGCACGTCAACTTAGGCGTCTTGCTTGGCTGCCCTGAAGCCTGCATCCAGATCGGCCAGAATGTCTTCGATGCCTTCCAGGCCAACCGCCAGACGAACCAGGCCCGGTGTAACACCGGCGCTTAGTTGTTCCTCCGGTGACAATTGTGAGTGCGTAGTCGACGCGGGATGGATCACGAGGCTGCGCACATCGCCAATATTCGCGACGTGACTGTGCAATTCAAGAGCCTCCACGAATCGCTGACCCGCCTCGAGTCCGCCTTCGATCTCGAAGGACAGAACGGCACCTGGACCCTTTGGCGCATACTTTTGCGCGAGGCCGTACCAAGGGCTCGAGGAAAGGCCGGCGTAGTTCACGCTCAGTACCTCATCGCGCCCAGCCAACCACTCAGCAACGAGCTGGGTGTTTTGCACATGTCGATCCATCCGCAAACTCAAGGTCTCCAGACCCTGGGCGAGCAGCCACGCATTGAAAGGGGCAACAGCGGAACCTAGGTCGCGCAGCAACTGCACCCGTGCCTTGAGAATGAACGACACATTGGCACCGAACGCGGAGCCAACACCAAGGTCACGTGCGTAAACGAGCCCGTGATAGCTCGGATCAGGTGTGTTGTAGTTCGGGAAGCGATCGGGATATTGGGCGTAGTCGAAGGTGCCACCATCGACAATTGCCCCCGCTACTGCAGTGCCGTGTCCCCCGATGTACTTGGTGGCTGAGTGCACGACGATATCGGCTCCCCACTCCAAGGGCCGCACGAGATAAGGGGTGGCAACCGTGTTGTCCACGATGAGCGGAACGCCCACCTCATGGGCAACGGCAGCGACACTCTCGATGTCCAACAGGTCGTTCTTCGGATTTGAAATTGACTCACCGAAAAAGGCTTTGGTGTTGGGGCGAACAGCAGCACGCCACGAATCAGGATCGTCGGGGTTATCGACGAAAGACACCTCAATACCCAAACGCGGCAGCGTGTAGTGGAAGAGGTTGAAGGTGCCGCCATACAGACTTGGGCTGGACACGATGTGATCGCCCACCTCGGCGATGTTCAAAATCGCCAGGGTCTCGGCAGCTTGACCACTAGCCACCAGCAGCGCACCCACGCCACCTTCAAGACTGGCAATCCGATCTTCTACCGCGGCCTGAGTGGGGTTCATGATCCTGGTGTAGATATTGCCCAGCTCTTTCAAGGCAAACAGGTTTGCCGCGTGGGTGGTGTCATTAAAGGTGTAGGAGGTCGTCTGGTAAATCGGTAACGCTCGCGCGTTGGTGGCTGCATCTGGACTTTGGCCAGCGTGAATCTGGCGGGTTTCAAAAGACCATGCGTTGTTCATGGGTTCTCCCGTTTTGTGCGTCGGATGAACAGGTCTTGCCCTGTGCAAGACCCGCGCTTGCCTGACGAATCAGGCCTGGTCATCACCCGGAGCACCCCACCGCGGTCGGAGGGTTGCCGGCCAGCAAGCCGGGGCTTAACGCTGGCGCTCATAACCTCCGCAAAATATACAACAGCCCTGATCGCAGGGCGACTCAACTCCCAGGCGCGTTCCTGCATTTGGCTCGACCCAGTGCCAGGAGCGAGTGACGCCACTGGTGACGAGGCACCCCGCTACGAATAGCCGCGGAGACCAGAACCGCAAGTCGATAGTCGGTATCACATTGCAGCGCAATATTTATGGCGATTGCAGCTCTAACGTCATCTCCCAATTGCCAGCGCAAGATACCTAGAACCGTGGCCACACCGGGCACTGCTCGCGGCCACGTTGTTTGCGCGATCGAGGCCAAGCGCGGAGCGGCAACCGCCATGGCAACCGGGTTCAGGGCCAGGAGGTCCCACAGGGCAGTGTCGCGCACTCGCACATGGACCAGTCCGGCTGCCAGAAGGTGCTCATCGGCCGGACTGGGAAGGGTCTCACCGGTGAGGCAATTCACAATATGGTCAATCGCCATGTCGATTAACGCGTCGTCGATGAGAGGCAACCCGGGCGGTGGAGTGTCAAGAGCCATCGAGTGACGCCGAACCTCGGCTTCTAGTTCGCCCCGGTCACCAGCGACCAAGGCCCCAGTGACACATGCCGCCTGTTGTCGCTGCGCGGGAGTCACTCGATGTTGCTGCACACCGGCCGCAACACTGTCACCGAGGTAGTCGACGAGGGCGGTACGAAGTCTGCTGTTGCGTCGGGCGAGGGCGCGAGACACGTCGGGACGAAGTCGCGTCTGGCTCTCATCAATCGGATATTCCAACACGAAAACCAGGTCATCGGCGAAAACGCTCTGGTCGCAGGCACGTACGGCTTCCCTCCACCACGAACGTCCCGCATCGTCAAGTGCGGGCCACGACAAGGCCCCGAGAAGGTCAATTCGCCACACCGCACGAATGCGATGATGCCCTGCCTCGTACACCACAACGACAAGTGACTCCGCTGGATGAAATCCCAGGGACTCACAAACACTCTGTAATACCTGTGGCAGCGGAGGCCAGCCTGCGGAATCGTGTGTCTTGGGGCCGATGTCGCAATGCTCTACTGCTCGGTCGTGTGACTCCATTCAGTCACGATGGATCGCTCAGGACGACGACCGACGAATGTAGATGCTCGTGTGGATATCTTCACTCTCTCAATCGTGGGGATAAGACTGCGCCAGGGACACCCAGGAGGGAAACTTCGGGTTGATTCCGTCTCCTGAACTCACCCCACGCAGGCGACGGTGGATCCAAGGCCCCGCGAACTCGCGCAGCCACCGCGCGTCATCAATCCGTCGAGCAGCCAACGATGATCGCGGGGCAGCCACCGGAGGGGTTCTCCAAGTGTCGTCACCGACACCGATGGTTTCCATGAACGCCTGGGCAGCGATCGCGTGGCCCCGTGGCGACAGATGTAACCGATCAGAAGACCACATCCGGTCATCATCAAATACGGCACAATCCCAAAAATCGACGACCATCGCCCCGTGCTCGTCGGCGATGCGCAAGGTTTCTTCGCGATACGCACGCAATCGTTCACGGATGCTGCCGAAGACTCTCGAACGGCGTGACGGGTCACCGAAGGCGAATACAACAACCCGACACTTATTCGAAGTTAACGCGGCTACCGAGTCATTGAGTGCAGCCGATGTGGCCTCAAGGTCGAAACCGCGGCGGAGCGCATCGTTAACGCCGATAGCCACCGACACGAGATCTGGCTCCAAGCTGATAGCGGCTGGCACCTGTTCTGCGAGAAGCTCAGCAGCCAAGCGGCCACGCACAGCCAGATTTGCATATCTGGTCCGTGGATCGAGATCCGTCAGTGCACGCGCTGCACGATCGGCCCAGCCCAAATGACGGTCGATGGTGACAAGGTCATCGTTCAGGCCTTCAGTAAAGCTGTCACCAAGTGCGATGAAGCGTTGGTAAGACATGAGCCCACTAGCCCTCGGGAGTTGTTGGCTGCGTCGTTGCAAAAGCCTTCCCCGCGGTGCGATACCAACTCACCAGGGCGAGAACACCTACGATGATCTGCGGCACAAACGACGCCGCTCGCCACACCAATGCTGCTGCGACGGCGGTTGCATTATCAGTGCCGCTGGCTACCAGGATCGAAATCATGAACGCATCCACGGTGCCCACACCACCGGGAGTGATCGGAATCATCAATCCCAACTGACTGATCGCAAAAGCGCCGAAGGCAATGAGAAACGCCGTGCCAGCGGAATCCCACCCTTCGATACCGCGCAGTGCAACGTACAGAATCAGGAACTGGGTGAAGAAGATGCCCGATTGAGCCAGCGTCAGACGTATCGACCGCTTGGTCACCACCGAATAGATACTGTTCCTAAAGTTCAGCAACGACGGCACGAGATCAACCGTCTGCAACTTCTTGATGCGTCGAGCGAACGGGTGGAGCAACTTATTGCCGAATTCCGCCAGTCGCTTGGCTAACGGCTCGCTGCGGACGACCATGACCAAAATCAAAACCGCCGCCGCCAAGACGGCAAGACCGATGAGCGCGATAGCCAGGTACGCTCCCCCGGCTTCCCCACTCACCGACAAGGCCAACACTCCGAGAATCGGAAAGCCAAGGGTAACGAAAATGCTCCATAGACCGACGGCTGCAATAGCGGCGGTTGTCGCTGCCGCGGTAATCCCGTGAGAGGTGAGCATCCCGTACTGCACGGCCAGCCCGACGGCACCGCCGCCAGGCACACCGTTGCTGATCGCGAAAGCGGCTTGGTTGACCTGCTGCCCTTGCCAGTAAGTCAGGCCGGGGGCTGCAGCGGGAAACGTCAGCCCATAGACCGCAAGATAAAGAAGTAGAGCCACGACGATAACGACGGCCGATATCCAGCCCATGTCTTGAATGGCTGCCCACGCGTCTGCATAACTTCCAATGGAGGGAATGACCTTCCAGAAGATCAGCACCAGGAATACCAAGCCGACAACCGCGAGAATGATGGACTTGCGCTTATCTAACGTTGCCCTGGGCGGCTCAACAGGCGGAGATGACGGATGCGCAGCCATGGGGCCAATGTACCCGTCCCAGCATCACGGACTCCAAAAACCCGCAACTCCCCTGGAGCCTCGGTATGGGGTCGGGGATAGGACCGTGCGGGCGCAGAGGCAAGATATGGACATGGATCACGCGACCATGCACCTTGATCACGTCTCTTATGCCTGCCATCCAGGCGAGATGATCGACGTTGTGCAGCGCATTGGCTCGGAACTGGGTGGCGTGTTCATGGATGGCGGCCTTCACCCGAGGTTTGGCACCCGCAACTTCGTGTTACCTCTCGTTGGGGGCGCCTACGTTGAAATCGTTTCGGCCCTCGATCATCCTGCAGCCGACAAGGCCCCCTTTGGACGCGCCGTTCGGCGCCGCGCTGAAGATGGCGGTGGCTGGATGGGTTGGGTTGTGAGCGTCGATGACATCGCACCGGTCGAAGAGCGGCTTGGCCGGGTGAGCGTTCCCGGGCATCGCATACGACCCGATGGCGTTGACCTCAACTGGCGACAAATCGGCGTGCTGGACCTTATTGACGACCCGCAGATGCCGTTCTTTGTTTCCTGGGACAAAGATCAAGAACACCCCGGCCTGCATGACTCACCCGAAGTGGCTCTCACACACATGGAACTGTCAGGTGAAGCAGCCGCGGTTGCATCCTGGTTGGGTACTGATCATTCCGACCTTGACCACTGCATGGCTCCCGTCACGCTCGATTGGGTGTCAGCAGAAGAGCACGGCTTGATCGCCTGCGTGTTCCACACTTCACGTGGTGACATACGCATTGACTAGACGCGGCGAACATGGCCAATTGTTCGCCTTCACCCAACCCCTCCACTAGCCTGCGGTCATGACCGACGCCCAGCCACCTGGTAATTCAAGCCCAACTCCAAACGCGAAGTCGACACCGGAGACTGTCTCTACCCCAAACCCAGTGACGATTCCGGCTACTTTGAGCACCTGGGCAGGTATCACCTGGCGAGTGCTGGTGGTCCTTGCGGGCTTCGTCGCAATTTTCTATGTCATGGGATTGGTGTCGACCGTCCTGATCGCCCTGTTTCTCGGTGCCTTCTTCACTGCGTTGGCCAGCCCTATCCGCAATGTGTTCGCAAAAGTCATGCCACGCCCGCTTGCGCTCATCACATCGATCATCACCATTGCCGTGGCGATCGCCGTGGTGCTGTTTGTTGTCGTGAGTTCGATCATCAACCAAGGACCCGCACTCGCTAAGTCGGTAAATTCCGCCTTTTCTGAAATCCAGACGTGGACCCAAGGTCCACCGCTCAACCTCACGAACGACGACTTCACAAAATACGTCGCCGATATCGAAAAGTGGATTGTCTCGGCCCTGGAGTCCTTTGCCGTTGGCACCGTAAGTTCGATCGGCGAGCTCGTAATCGGCGGCTCAGTGTTGATTTTTGCCGTCATCTTCTTCATGTCCAGCCCGCAACGTATTTGGAACTTCGTTGTTTCCTGGATGCCAACACGAGCCCAAAAGCATGTTGACGTATCCGGTCAACTCGCGTGGGATTCCCTATCTGGGTACACCCGTGGCGTCGTAGTGGTCGCGCTCGCCGATTCCCTACTGGTATTCATCGGACTCGTGATTTTGCAGGTGCCGCTCGCTCCCGCGCTGGCCGCGATCGTCTTCTTCGGCGCGTTCATTCCCGTCATTGGCGCTCCGATCGCCACGTTCTTCGCAGCAATCATCGCCCTTGCCGAACGTGGTCCGCTGATTGCACTACTCGTCGTGGTGCTCACCGTGATCGTGGGCTCATTCGACGGTGACGTACTGCAACCACTGGTCATGGGCAAGGCCGTGTCACTACATCCGCTCGCGATCATCTTGCTGATCGCTATCGGGTCGATCACGTTGGGAATTATCGGTGCGCTCGTCGCCGTGCCTATCGGTGCAGCCATATATCGGGTGGCAAAATATCTCACCAATAGAGACCCCGAATATCCGTTCTTGATGACTAAACCCGCCGGTTGACCTAGCGGTTGCAACCTTGCACTGCAGCAGCCACCGCATCGATAGCAGCACTTGTCGTAGACCAGGCAAATCCGCTCGGTCGCTCGTTGACCAAGATCGCAAACGCTCGTTGTTGCCCATCGTCCCCACGCGCCAATCCGGCGAGTGTGGAAACGGTGAGAGGCAAACTGCCGGTCTTGGCCGTTACTTTGCCCTGCGCGCATCGGGCTGGGTCTTGACCGAACCGATTCCGCAAGGTGCCCGATTGGCCAGCGATCGGCAACATTTCACGCAGCGGTGACATATCTGACCTCGTCGCGATCAGGGTCAAGGTTTCAGTCAAGGTTCGCGCGGTGAGCCGATTGGCATAACTCAAACCGCTGCCATCCATGATGCGAATCCCTTTGGTGCGTATCCCGTCAGCCATGAGAATTGACGTCACGGCATCGGCTGCGCCTGCCCAAGTAGCCGGCTTCTTTTCTCGCTTCGCAACCTGCCGGAACAACACTTCGGCCACATTGTTTTCGCTTATGGGCAGCAGTGCACCAAGAGCCTCGGTGACATCATTGGCGCGAAACCTTGCTACGCGCGCAGCACGGTACTTCGCCTTTACCCGATCTCCCATGATTGCCGTCACACCACGCTGCTGTAGTGCACCGACAAACGCCTGCGCGGTCGCTCGAGAGGTGTCAGTGGAGTAGAGACCAAGAAGCGTGAGCGGGCGAACAGCAGACACGAATGCTGGCATGTCACCGGATTCCCAACCTGGCGCATTGGTGGGGGCTGCGAACAAATCATCGTCAAAATCGACACGAACCGTCTGGCTCGCACCTGACTTCTTCAGCCACGATTGTGTGCGCTTGGCAAGCACCGATAGGTCACCGCGACTCAATACCGGATCTCCACCACCGACCAACACCAGCGAGCCCGGTGACCTGCCCATCACGACCTTGGTGGTGAAACGGTAGTCGTTACCCAAACTACGTACGGCCGCGTATGCCGTAATTACCTTCATTGTCGAGGCAGGAATAAGTGGGCGAATACCGCCCCTAGCAACAACTTTCTCACCCTGCGTGACGTTGTAGACGTACGTGCCCGTCGTCTGACCGAGTGCCGGTGCTCCTAATGACGAAACGACCGAGCGAGCAGTAGCCGTATCCGTGTCCGCGCTCGCAATCGTGGCGCCACCGACGGCCGTGACCACCACTACACCGGCGACCACGGTCAAGGCAGAGATACGACGAATCCACTTGGAGAATGCCACGCCCTCAGTGTCTCACTGTGAGCTACCTATTCCCGCAAATGGGACTACAGAGCGGGAACGATCACCCGGTTCGACCGGTCCAGCCGGGTACTTATCCAGTACCGACGTTCAACACCCCCGTCTTCATGGACTAGTCCCTGCGTAAATGGATGGGCTACAAAACGATCGGGTCGCTTTTCACACCTCGAACATTAAACCTGACTCGAATCCGATCACCCTTGTCCTTCTGGTACGTCCAGACGAACGAGCCATCAGCAGCAACCTGGACAGGGATTCCTTTGAAAGCCCTTCCACCGTTGATTTTGACCCACGGATTCACCGTGGATCCTGGTGCGATGTTGCGGGTGACGCCGGTCACGAGGACCGACATGTTGATGGTGCTGCTGATCGCGTTCACGAGCGGTCGAGGCGCGAACTCGATGGTTGATTGGACGCTGTCGACTGTGAAGTAGACCCGGATCCCGCGGGATTTGCTGACCTTCCGAGTCCAAGTGAAGCCACCATCGGCCTCCAGGGTGACCGAGACTCCACGGGTGAAACCTGAATCGCCCGGGAAGCGGAACCATGGCGTGACCTGCGTTCCGGCAGCCGCACCGACGACACTGCCCACGGCAACGAGACGGTCCACGTCACGGGACAAAGTGGTGCTGATCGTGGGCGCCGGCGGGGTGACGCTGGTGACGGTGATCGTGAAGGCTGCCGAAGTCGAGTCGTAGCCATCGGTGGCGGTGACCGTGAGCGGAACAGCTCCGCTGGTCGCTTGCGTCGGGGTGCCGGAGACCACACCGGTGACGGGATCCAGCGAAAGGCCAAACGGCAGCGAGCCGCTGCTCAGCGCGTAGGTCACTGACCCGATGGTGTGCGAGACGACCGGCGTGATGGTGGTCGCTGCACCGACGTCCCCGGTGCTACTGGGGTACGCCAGCGACAGCGTGTGGGTCAGCTCCTCGATAGTAAAGGTGACATCAACGCTGGTCGTGGAGTCGTTGACTCTCACCGTGACCGATTGGGCTCCCTGAGCTACTGCTGGAACGCCAGAGATGACGCCCGTGCTTGGATCGAGGCTGAGTCCCGCGGGCAGGGTGCCCGAGGTCACTGCGAAGGTCGTCGCACCGGTGGCGCCGCTCACCGTGGGCGGGATCGACTGGGCCTTGCCGACATGACCGGTAGCATTGGGGTAACTCGCCGACAGCTTCGCCGTGCCTGAATCGATGGTGATCGTGAACGCGGCGGCGGTTGACGCGTAGGTGTCCGTGGCCGTGACCTCTAGCGCGACCGGACCGCTGGTGGCGGCGGTCGGCGTGCCGGTGATCGTGCCCGTCGCCTTGTCGAAAGTCATTCCGGCGGGCAGCGCTCCCTTGGAGAGGGCGTACGTCACCGCGCCGAGGGCATGCGACACCGACGGAGCGACGGTGAACGGTGTTCCGACCTGCCCCGCATGATCCGAATAGGACACGGTGAGGGTGTGGGCTGCTACGACAAGTCGAACTGGCGCGGTAAGGGATTGCCCGGACTGGTCGGAGATGGTGATCGGGAAGAGTCCGTCGACGGCGACCTCTGGTGTGCCGGAGATATTACCGGTCGTGCCATTGAGCGTGAGGCCCTTTGGTAATGGTGTCGAGCCCTGCTTGTACACATACGGTTTCGTCCCGCCGGCCGCCGTAGGGCTCAGGACTGTGGGTTGACCTACATGAAGGTTGGCCTTCACCGGGTAGACCAGGTTCAGCGGTTGAGGGAGTGCCTGCGGCGTCGGATAGACATAGTTGGCCCCGTAGCCGATAAGGCGCGTGGCGTCATAGACCGCCGCGATATGGACCGCGTACTTCACCCCGTTGGTGAGGGAGGTCCACGTCTTGGAGCACGGACCCGGCGCAATACATGGCAGGGTCTCGTACGTAGCTGGTCCGCCCTCAGGCCGCAAGGAGATCATGACCGACTGCATCCCCGGCTGCCAGCCCCAAGCGGCGGTGATTGTTCGATCCCCGGGACTCGCCGCGGTGAGCACGGACAGGTAGGGGGGCTTGACGGTGACCTGGCCCGGATTACTCTTCGAGCCATCTTTGGCAACGGCGACAACGGAGACGACGTATTCGACATTGCGGCGCAGGACCTCGGCACCGATGGTGATGGTCGCCTTGTCAGTCGTAAGCGTCGTCGTCTTGCTGTCATCGACGTAGATGACCCGGAAGGTGCCCTTGCCAGCGGTGCCCCAGTCGCTGTCCGCCCACGGCCACGTGATGGTGGTGCCCGTCGTGGGATCCCACGATGCTGTGGGCCTCGGCTGGGAGAGCCGCTTGTCCTTGGGAGTGAGTTTGGAGACCGTGTTGGACTTGGCGCCGGTAGAGCCCGGGATGACGTAGACCTCATACGTCGTGCCGTTAGTGAGGCCGGTGACGATGAATGGGCCTGCCGCGCCCAGGGTTTGTGTCTTGACGAACGTCCCGCCGGCGGATTCCGTCACAGTCACGTAGTACTGGATGCCGGAACGGGGGTAGGGCGTGAAGGACCCCGAGATGGACTGGTCACCGGCCGTTGCCGTCAGTCGGAATGGTTGTGGGACAACGGATAGCACGCGTCCCCAGTCGCCAATGGTGCCGTCAGCAGCGACGGCGCGAACCGAGAATTGCGCTGTCTGGCCGGCTGGACCGACGCTATCGACGACGATATTGTTTTCTTTCAGCGGTGCAGCGGAATTGTCCACGGTAAACCACGTCGAGCCGCCATCGGTGGTCCACTCGATTTCGAATTTCAGCGGTGTGAAACTGCCCCAGTTGTAGGGAGCGAAGTCAAGGCTCGCCCGTGTACCGGTGTCGCCGAACCAGCTCAAGGACACATTGGGCGTGGGGAGGGTGGGAACCGCTGGAGTGAATTGGATGTCAGCCGACCTCGCAACCTCATTGCCCGTACTGGCTCTACCCGTGACATATCCTTGATAGAGGGCACCGTTGATGAGCCCTGTCATCGTGTACTCGCACGGGTCTGAGGTGCATGTCACATCCGCATCCGTCACGGTCGTTCCGGTGAAGGCGTTGACGTAATAGGTGTCGATGCCAGCGGCTTTCGCCCAGCTGAACACAGCGGAAGCGCCACCTGGGGTGACGACCAGGTTCAGGGCAGGATTGGGGATGGTCACTAGGGCCAGTCCCCATTCGCTTGGCAATCCCTCGCTTGGGGCAGGCACGGCGCGAACGCGGTACTCGTAGGTCGCTCCCAACTCCTGTTGCGTGGTGTCAATGGCCTGGGCGATCACGCCCGGGGCGGTCGTCGATGAGGACCAGACGGTTTCACCGGATTTCCGGCTCTGGATCTCGAAAATTCCCGCGGACTCGCTGAAGGATCCCCACGAGTACGGCGACCAATCGACAGTTACATAGCCCGATGTCATGTTGTAGAGCGCTGTCGGCGTGGGACGGGACGCGGTTGTCGTGAAGGACTCCACGGCGCTGCTATTGGCACCGGCCAAGTTGGTGGCCGATAGCTGGTAGTAGTACGTGCGCCCAGGGACGAGGCCCGTCAGTTGCGCCGTTACTGCTCCTGCATTGATGAGGCTGTACGGCGAGACCGGAGGAGAAGGGAGACACCCTGTCGTGAGCGCTGCATCGGTACATACGGTAAACGCCGGTGTGGTCGACTCCCCGTTAGGGGCGATGGTGCCGTTGAGTGCGGCCGAAGTGTTGTCGACAGATGTTGCAGCCCCCGCGGTGGCCGAGGGCGCGGCCGCCGGTTGAGCGAGAGTGGGTGCGCGCCCCTCGGCGAGGGCCGCCGTTGTGCCGACCGCGCCACCGGCGAGAAGCCCGAGACCTAACGTTATTGACCCGACAAGCGACAGAATTCTCCGAGCGTACATCCACGTACGGTACTCAGCCGGCCCCGAATCGCAAAATTTCGAATGGCCGATGTCGATACCAACTGAGACTTTCAAGGCCGCAGGGACATGGTGGACTACCGAGAGCGAGGCTTGCTCAAGCGCCTGCGCGCGACGCCCCTGCCCCTGTGGGCGTTCATCACCGCACGCACCGTCATCGTGTTGGTGGTGAGCATCGTGAGTATCGGGCTTCTCGCGCTCCTCGCCGTAACCGTGTTCCATATTCCCACGCGGCCTGCTGCCTGGGGTGGAATAGCCGTCTTCGTCGTTCTCGGCTGCTTGACATTCATCAGTCTCGCTTTCGCTGCGACCTCGTTTGTACGCAATCAGGGTGGCGCGCAGGGACTATCGAATGCCATCGGCATCATTCTCGCCATGATCTCCGGGGTGTTCTTCGCGCCCTCGTTACTGCCCGATCCCGTGCAGACGGTGGCCCAGTTCCTTCCCCTGCAACCGTTGGCTAACGGATTCCAGTCGCTGTATGTCACTGGAGCCACGGGGTTGACCATCGAGGTGCGTGACATCGGGGTTCTCACAGTGTGGGCGCTGGTGGGCTTGATAGTCATCGCGCCGCGCGGATTTCGCTGGCAACCTGTTCAGCAACGCTGATGCCTGCGGATGGACATCCAATGTCAATCCAATGCGGTCACCCCGCAGCGTTTACCCCAGCCGTCAATCACGATCACCGGCACGAGAGGTGAGGTGCGCGGCAAACCAGGAGTGGTCGTCACCGGCGCCACCACCGGTTTCGACACCGGGGCGATCCTGCGGCCCTGCATCCGTTTCCCCGGACAAACCTCCTACACGCAAGGCACCGCCAGCATCCTCGTGGACGCCCAGAGTGATTTCACGTGGCAACGTCGTACCGGCAAAACGATCTACATCTCCATCAGAAGTCAAGATGCCAACGTGAAGTCCAACCGCCTCATCCTCCGCACGACCTAGCCCTCACCAGACATGACGACAGAGGGCCCCGCAACCAGGTTTGGTTGCGGGGCCCTCTGGATTGTCACTTCCGCCGCGATGTCATCGGTGTCCGCCTGAGCGGTGACATTGGATGTCCATTTACATCAGCTGCAGCCTGATGTGGCTCCGCACCCTTCGCAGACGTAGCACGAACCAGCAGGACGCATCTTCGTGCCGCAGGTCATGCAGAGTGGTGAATCACTCGCCATGCCGGTGATCGCCTCAAGCAATTCAGCGGAGGAATGCACCTGGGACATGTCTGTCCCCGTCACCGACGAATCCACCGCAACGGTGTCGGCGATGCCCTCAACGATGGACTCTGCCACTGCCTCACCGCCGTAGTTGACAGCGACACTTGCTGCTCTCTCCTCAGCCGTGAAAATGCCTAGATCTGCTCGGGTCTCATAGGGCAGGTAGTCCAACGCCAAGCGACGGAAGATGTAGTCCATGATCGACTGCGACATACGGATATCTGCATCATCGGTCATACCGGCGGGCTCGAACTTCATGTTGACGAACTTATTGACGAACGCCTCCAATGGCACGCCGTACTGCAGGGCAATAGAAATCGCGATCGAGAACGCGTCCATCACGCCGGCTAGCGTGGAACCCTGCTTACCGAGCTTGAGGAACACCTCACCGAGGCCATCGTCGGGGTAGGACCCTGCGGTCATGTAGCCCTCGGCCCCCGCCACCGAGAATGACGTCGTGGTGCTCGGACGCGACTTTGGCAGCCGCTTGCGAACCGGACGGTAGGCGGTCTGCCCACTATCAGCCGCAGGCACCTCGGCCTTCTTTGCCTTTGCATCAGACAGCGGCTGGCCGACCTTGCAGTTATCCCGGTAGATGGCCAGTGCCTTAAGACCGAGTTTCCAGCCTTGGAAGTAAATTTCCTCCACCTCTTCGATGGTGGCATCTTCAGGCATGTTGACCGTCTTTGAGATGGCGCCCGACAGGAACGGCTGTGCGGCGGCCATCATGCGAACGTGACCCATCGGTGTGATGGCGCGCTGACCCATTGCCGTGTCGAAAACCGCGTAATGTTCCGGCTTGAGCCCAGGTGCATCGACGACGTGGCCATTCTCACCAATGAACTCAACGATCGCCTCGATCGTTTCCTGTGCATAACCCAGGCGCGACAGGGCCAGGGGAATGGTCTGGTTGACGATCTGCATCGAACCACCACCGACCAGCTTCTTGAACTTCACCAGCGAGAAGTCCGGCTCGATACCCGTGGTGTCGCAGTCCATCATGAAGCCGATTGTGCCGGTCGGAGCCAGCACAGACGCCTGCGCGTTTCGCCAGCCATTCTCTTCGCCAATGCGCAAGCACTCGGCCCACTCAGTTGTGGCAAGTTTCAAGACGTCTGCATCCAGTGAGGTGACACCGCGCACCACATCGGTTGCGGCAGCGTGCTTGCGCATGATGCGTTTGTGAGCATCAGCGTTGCGGGCATAACCGGCATACGGGCCCACCACCGCGGCCATTTCAGCAGACCGACGGTAGGACGTGCCGGTCATGAGCGAGGTAATCGATGCCGCCAACGCGCGACCGCCATCAGAGTCATAAGGCAAACCCACCGCCATCAGCAACGCGCCGAGGTTGGCATAGCCGATGCCCAGTTGGCGGTAATCGCGAGTCGTTTCGCCAATGGCCTCGGTCGGGAAGTCAGCGAAGCAGATCGAGATGTCCATCGCCGTGATGACGAACTCCACCGCACGACGGAACGTCTCAGCGTCGAAGGTGCCCTTGTCGGTGAGGAACTTCATCAGGTTCAGCGAGGCCAGGTTGCACGAAGAGTTGTCCAGGCTCATGTACTCAGAACACGGATTCGACGCATTGATCCGGCCGGTCTCAGGCGTGGTGTGCCAATCATTGATCGTGTCGTCGTACTGGATACCCGGGTCTGCACAGGCCCAAGCGGCCTCGGTCATCCGACGGAAGAGTGTCTGCGCATCAACGCTTTCGATGACCTCGCCGGTCTGACGACTGGTGAGCCCGAATGGTTCGCCCTGCTCCACGGCGTTCATGAACAGATCCGACACACGCACCGAGTTATTCGCGTTCTGATACTGCACACTGACGATGTCCGTACCGCCGAGATCCATGTCGAATCCGGCATCACGCAGCACGCGGATCTTTTCTTCCTCGCGCACCTTGGTGTCGATGAACTCTTCGATATCAGGGTGGTCAACATCAAGGACAACCATCTTGGCCGCGCGCCGAGTCGCACCACCGGACTTGATGGTTCCAGCCGAGGCATCTGCACCGCGCATAAACGACACCGGCCCCGAGGCGGTTCCGCCAGAGGACAGCAGCTCTTTAGAGGAGCGGATACGGGAGAGGTTCAAGCCCGCACCTGAACCGCCCTTGAAAATGCGGCCTTCCTCCTTGTACCAATTCAGGATCGAATCCATGGTGTCATCCACACTGAGGATGAAACAGGCACTGACCTGCTGCGGCGAGGTCGTGCCCACGTTGAACCACACCGGCGAGTTGAAACTAAAGACCTGATGCAGCAGCATCCAGGTGAGCTCATGCTCGAAAATCTCAGCATCCTCAGGCGTAGCGAAGTAGCCATGCTCGCGGCCCGCCTTGGTGTAGGTAAGCACGACACGATCGATCAACTGGCGCAGGCTCACCTCGCGCTGAGCGGTACCCACCGCACCACGGAAGTACTTGGTGGTGACGATGGTGGACGCGTTCAGGCTCCAGAAGTCGGGGTATTCCACGCCGCGCTGCTCGAAGACAACCGCGCCGGTCTTCCAGTTGGACTGCACCACATCACGGTGCTCCCAGGTGACCTCGTCATAGGGATGCACCCCCGCGGTCGTGAAAAGACGGTTCATGGTCAGACCGGTGCGCGTGGCACCTGCCCCCGCGGAGGGTGTCTGGTTGGTGGTCTCGGTCATGGGTTGTGCTCCTCCGTGAGTGACATATGGTGCGGTGATGAATAGGAAAGTTACGTACGGCTCAGTGGCTGTTGGGCCCGAAGACTGCTGATCTCGCGCTCAAAATCGGCCACGCTGTCAAAATCTCGATACACCGAAGCGAAGCGCAGGTAAGCCACCTCGTCCAGCTGACGTAAAGGCCCCAAAATGGCAAGACCCACATCGTGGGCTGGCACCTCTGCAGCACCGGTCGACCGCAGCGCATCTTCGACCTGCTGGGCCAATATGGCGAAATCATCGTCAGTAACCGGGCGACCCTGGCAGGCTTTGCGTACACCGGAAATGACCTTGTCGCGCCGAAACGACTCTGAGGCACCTGACCGTTTGATCACACTCAACAGCGCTGTTTCCTGTGTCGTGAATCGACGATCACAATCGGTGCACTGACGGCGGCGGCGGATCGCCCCACCATCATCGGCGGTGCGGCTGTCGAGGACCCGCGAATCATTGCCGCGGCAAAATGGGCAACGCATCGGGAACCTCCTCCGGACGGGGTATGCAACACAGGTACCAACACACATTTGAACGTGGATCTGTGCACAAACCTGCGGGTAACGTGGGCATAACGTGGGCATAACCTGTGCATGATCAACCACAACCTGTGGGTGAGTCACACGCGTGTTACTACTAGATGTGGGACATTAGCGTCCCTGCGACCTCGGTGCAAGTATCGACATCACGGCGTGTTCGGCGTGTCAGGTCCTACCGGTAACCACAGTTGCTGCCCGACGGTGAGCCCTGATTGGGCAAGCTCGTTCACCTGGCGAATCTGGGCCATCGTGGACCGCGGGTCGGCTTGGGGATCTGCGAAAGATGCGATCTGCCACAGCGTGTCGCCAGGCTGGACGACCTGTTGGGTCCAGCCGGCCGGTGCACCCGCGGGTGAAGCAATCGCGCTCATGGCACCGAAGGCTCCAAGGACGAAGGCCATCAGCGCGATAAGCAGCACAAGGCTGATGCGACCGCGTCGGGTGAGGCGCACTGGTGTGGTGATCGATGGCGGGGTCGTGGAGGTCATGCCGGGACTGCCTTTCGTCGTGTCGAACCTGTGTTCGATCGAACATATGTCCACAATCCCACGAATCGTAGGCGACACGCCGATTTCAATCGAACATATGTTTGGTTTTCGGCTGCCTGGGGTCTAGCGTCAGATGCCATGACGACACGGTGGCAGCACGGTCTGACATCGCCCGCCGCATCCAACGAAGACTCGGAGATGACATGCCCCGCTCGGTGACCGCACTTCCTACCCCCGGCGATTCCGCCGCCCTCACCCCACGCCAACAGGCCGTCCTCGATGTGATTCGCGCTTCAATTGAGACCCATGGATACCCGCCTAGCGTGCGGGAAATTGGCGAGGCAGTAGGGCTCACATCCCCCTCGAGCGTTGCCCATCAACTGCGCACCTTGCAGGAAAAGGGATTTCTGCGCCGTGATGCCCATCGCCCCCGCGCCCTGGTGGTAGCCGACGCCGCACCCTCACCCACAGCCCCCTCCAACTCAACCCACCTCGATGACTCCGGGCTCAACCACCTGCCTCCTGCGGCATACGTACCGGTGCTCGGCCAGATCGCCGCTGGCGTGCCGATCCTGGCCGAAGAGGCCGTCGAGGCCGTATTCCCCCTCCCTCGAGAAATCGTCGGTGAAGGCGATCTGTTCTTGTTGAAGGTGGTTGGCGAATCAATGATCGATGCGGCCATCTGCGATGGCGACTGGGTTGTCGTACGCCAACAAAGCAGCGCAGAAAACGGAGACATCGTCGCGGCCATGCTCGACGACGAAGCTACCGTCAAGGTGTTGCAGCGCAAAGATAATCACGTATGGCTGCTTCCCCGCAATGCAGCCTTCAACCCGATCCCCGCCGATAACGCAACAGTCTTGGGCAAGGTCGTCACTGTTCTTCGCCGACTGTAGGAGAATTCGGCCCACGCAGTCGCGCCAGGGCGTTCTTGGCTACGACCGCATCGGTGGTGAGCCACAGCGGCGGCAATGAGCGTTGCAGCTGACGGCCGTAGCCCTTGGTCACCAGTCGGGGATCCAACACCGCTACCACGCCACGATCCTCAGCGCTGCGTATCAGCCTGCCCACACCCTGGGCTAGTAAAACCCCAGCGCGCGGTAGCGCCACTTGAGCAAAACCACTGCCCCCGGCCGCATCGGCAGCCTCCATCCGAGCCGCCAACACCGGGTCATCCGGCGGTGCGAATGGAATCCGATCGATCGTGACGAGTCGACACACATCTCCTGGCGCATCCACGCCCTGCCAGAGACTGACCGTGCCCAGGAGCACCGACCCTGGCGTCGCCCGAAACTCGTCAACCAAACTCGCCACAGCATCACCGCGCGATTGCACCAAGATGTGCGTGCTAGCGGCCAGGCGTACGCGCAGGTACTCCCCGGCCCGCTCCAACGCCCGCCAGGACGAAAAAAGCGACAGCGCACTGCCCCCCGATGCCTCGATGAGTTCGGCGATCTCATCGAGAGTTTCCTCACCGATCACATCTCGGCCCGGCGCCGGTAGGTGCGCGCCCACATACAAAATGCCCTGGCGGGCGTAGTCAAAGGGCGATCCAACGTCCAATCCCTGCCAATCGCCCGCAGCCAACCCCCACGAACGCGCGACTCCCCCGAACACACCATCAGCATTTGTCGTTCGCAGATCGAGAGTGGCGCTGGTGGCAATGACGGTCGTCTCCGCCAGGTTTTCGCGCAAATACGCGGCGACCGAAAGTGGTGCCACACGTACGCGCACTGGTCTTTCCTCCAACCACAGCACATGGCGTTCATCGGCGGTCCCCAGCCGATCACATACCGCGATCACCTCGTCAAGATTGGCACGCAAACGTTGACGGTTGGCTGCCACATTGATCGCTTCATCATTGTCAGATCCCGACATGCTCGCCAACGCTCGCCGAGCAGCCATACCGATGAGCAACACCGCCTCGGCCACGTCGCCTGGCAGGCCAGCCCACCGCACCAGCCCCCCGCTGGACGCATGCGTGCGCAGGGACGAGTCAAGATTCGATGCCGCGGTTGCCAACTCCTGGGCCGCGTCTGGGCTTGTCTGCCGACGTACACCCGAGACCAACGTCTCGACGAATCCGGGTGCAAGGTCCAAGGTGGCCGCGGACGTAGCCCGATCAATCCATTCGTGTGCCTCATCCACGATGACGGCATCATGCTCAGGCAACACCATGCGCCCATCGATCCATTCGACCGCGAGCATCGCGTGATTCGTGATCACCACATCAGCCTCGCGCGCTTGATCCCTGGCCAACTCAGCGAAACATTCGTTGCCAACCGGGCATTTCGCCCGGCCCACACACTCGCGGCTAGTGACCGACACGGCTCGCCATACGCGCCCATCGACGGGCGCAGGCAAGTCATCTCGATCACCCGTAGCCGTCATCTCGGCCCAATCCCGCACCTCGCGCACCTGCTCGGACAAGCGTCCTTCGGTCAGTCCGGCTCCAGTTGCCTGCGACGAGTCAAAGAGCGCATCTTCCCCGGAGTCGCTCGCCGAATCCCCATCTAACCGGAGTCGACACAGGTAGTGGTGGCGTCCTTTCAATACAGCCGCTTTGGGTGTCACAGCCAACATCGGTGCAACGGCATCAATAACCCGCGGAATATCCAGATCAATCAATTGCCGTTGCAGGGCTAGCGTGGCGGTGGCCACAATGACCGGGCGCGCTTGAGGCTGTGTTGCATGAAGGAGCGCAGGCACCAGATAGGCCAGTGACTTGCCGGTTCCGGTGCCGGCTTGCACAAGAAGATGTTCAGATTCAGCCAGTGCGTGCGCCACCGCCTCGGCCATGAGTTCCTGACCGGGCCGAGGCTCGCCACCCACCGACGCCGTAGCCGCCGTCAGAGCCTTGGCTAATGTGACGCCGGCTTGCGCACTCGATCTCGTTGTCTTGCCGCCCTCGTTCACCGCAGCGCGGCGGATCGCAGCGCGTGAGCCAGGTCGGGCTCCACGTACGCGTGCACTCGCGTGCCGTGTTCGTCGTGATCTTCGGCCACCACATCGCCATCACGATGCACCCGAGCGATGAGGTCCCCACGACTGAACGGGATGCGAAGGTCGACCTCCTCTGCGGATCGGGGCAGTCGATCCTCGATTGCGCGAAGAAGGTCGTCAATTCCCTCCCCCGTGGCCGCCGACACCACCACCGCCCCAGGCTCGACACCGAGCAACAACGAGATGGATAGCGGGTCGGCGGCATCTGCCTTATTGAGCACGATGAGTTCGGGTATGTCCGCCGCGCCGATATCACTCAACACCTCACGTACGGCGCTGATTTGGTCGCGCGCATCGAGGTCGCTGACATCAACCACGTGCACGATCAGGTTCGCCTCGATCACCTCGGCCAATGTCGAGCGAAATGCCTCGACCAGATGATGGGGCAGATGGCGCACAAACCCGACGGTGTCGGCCAAGGTGTATTCGCGCCCGTTCGGTGTGGTTGCCCGACGAACGGTCGGGTCCAGCGTGGCAAACAGGGAATCCTCGACAAGCACTCCAGCTCCGGTGATCCGATTGAGCAGGCTCGACTTGCCGGCGTTGGTGTAACCCGCCAGGGCCACCGCCGGCACTCCCGCGCGTCGTCGCCCACTGCGTTGGGTCTTACCGATCCGTTCGAAATCTGCGAGATCTCGACGCAGTCGCGTCATTTGAGCGCGAATACGACGGCGATCTGTCTCAATTTTGGTTTCACCCGGACCGCGCGTTCCCACACCACCGGTAGCTCCACCAGCGCGCCCACCGGCCTGCCGGCTTAAGGATTCTCCCCAGCCACGCAGCCGCGGCAGCAGATACTGCATCTGTGCCAATGCCACCTGAGCCTTGCCGGCCCGACTCTTGGCGTGCTGAGCGAAAATATCGAGGATCAACCAGGTGCGATCCACGACCTTGACCTTGACGACATCTTCCAGGTGACGCAACTGACCGGGTGTGAGTTCACCGTCGCAAATGACGGTATCGGCGTCGGTGCGGGCCACGATGTCAGCCAACTCCCGGGCCTTACCCGAGCCAATGTAGGTCGCCGGATCTGGTCGATCTCGTCGTTGGATCACTCCGTCAAGAACGACGGCACCGGCAGTTTCCGCCAGGCGTGCCAGTTCATGCAGGCTACGCTCGGCCGACGTGACTGTGCCCTGGGTCCACACGCCCACCAGAACAACCCGCTCGAGCCGAATCTGGCGGTATTCAACCTCGGTAACGTCCTGCAGCTCAGTCGATAAGCCAGCCACACGGCGCAGAGCCTGCCTGTCGGCAAGATCTAGATCGCCTTGGTTTGCAAAACTCATCGACTCAGCCACCAACGGGAGTCGATTTCGCCCTGGGCCACCTGCACGGCAGGGCCGGTGAGAGTCAGTTGACCGTCGGCATGTTCATCGACCCACACAGTGCCCCCAGGCACATCAATGCGGATAGGTTCATCGGAACCCGGATACATACGCCGCACCACCCAAGCCGCAGCACATGCCCCGGTGCCACAACTGTGAGTTTCGCCCACCCCTCGCTCGAATACGCGCATGCGTGCATGTCGCGAAGACACCACGGCAACGAATTCGACGTTGACACCCTCGGGAAATACCTCAGCGTCAATAGTCGGCGCGACCAGTAGGTCGCCTGCCTCGACGACATCATCAACGATGACGACCGCATGGGGATTGGGCGCCCAGACCGCAGCGGCGGACCAGGTGCGCTCCCCTGTCGACACGCTGGTTGGCTCGCCGGTGGGCGCCCCGGAGGCCTGACCCATGGTGATCGATACGTCACCGCCACCCAGGCACGTGACCCGCACGGCACCACCGCGAGTGTCGAGGGTGAAATCACCGGGTGCGACAAGATGAGAGTCGACGAGGTATCGAGCGAAAAGACGTGCGCCATTGCCGCACATTTCGGCCATCGAGCCATCGGCGTTGCGGTAGTCCATGAAATAGCGACCTGCCGTGTCGGGCGCAGAAACCACCAGCACCCCATCAGCACCTAGCCCTTGATGCCGATCACACAGGGCGCGCACACGAGGCTCGGTCAGTTGGACGGAGCCATCGAGATTGGGCAGGATGACAAAATCATTGCCGGTCGCGTGACCCTTCACGAACGAAATCCCAGTCATTGGATGTAAGTCTAATACCGATCCGCCAATTACCCCCGCTCGCCCGATGAGTCGTTGCTCCTAGTCACTTAAGGTCACATGGCGGTACTCAGTCTTCGTCTGCGCCAACACTTCAGGCCAGGTCATGCCCGTCTGGGTTTGCTCCGCGGCTGTGCGCCACGCTAGCAACGTTCCGCGGTCGTGGGCGAGGACCACGAGTCCGCGCACCATGTCGTCATCGTTATCGACCAGAAGGCCGTCGACCCCGGAGGTGATGAACTCCCCTGCACCGGTCTGACTTCGGGCTAGAACGGGCACCCCGCTGGTGCGAGCCTCCAGCGCTGCAATGCCGAACGATTCACGGACCGATGCTTGAACGAATAGGTCGCTGGTGGCGAATCGGTCGTGGATTGACGCCCGATCCAAGCGCCCGGTCAACGTAATGCTGGTGCCAAGGCCTCGCCGATCAATGAGTCGCTGCGCCCAACCGCGCAGTGGCCCGTCTCCGATGATGGCACCGGATAGGGCGATCTGTGCGGGAAATTCTCGTGCCGCCCTGGCCAGAATGCTGACGAGGGCACCCACACGTTTGCGAGGAGCCAATCGCAGAACGGATACGATTCGCAACTTATCTGGCTGCGCCACGGTTTCTTGAACGGGCCACAGTGTGGGGTCAATGCCGTTGGGAATAACCCCGACGGGTGCGTTGATTGCCCTGCTTACCTGCTGGGCGGCCACGGAGCTCACCGAGGTGACGCGTGTCTGGGGATCATGCCAGGGCAGGCGCTTATCCAAGACGCGGTGCATCGGCTCCGCAATCGGACCCCACATGCTGTGAACGGTCACAACGCGAGGAACCCCTAAGGCTGACATTTCCCGAAAGGCCCCCCACGCGAACGGGGAAATCACACCGGAATGAATATGCACCACATCGGGCTGCCAAGCCTGAATGATCTGGCGAACCCGGCGCCTGGTTCGAGGATGCACCGGCACATCAGCGGGTAGATGCGCTGCCACGCGAAAGACAGCGACCCGACCATCGTGATCCACTCCAGACCGCACCACCCCGCCGCCCGGTGTCGCGGTGATCACACATACGTCGTCACCCGCATGTGCCTGGGCTCGCGCCAGTGCTCCCACTTGCGTTTCGATGCCTCCCGTGCGCGGGGCGTAGCAGTCAGAGACATGGGCGATGCGCACGCCTGCAGACGCTACGCGACACTGGCAGGCGTGACCACCTTGGTATTCGTTCATGCCCATCCTGATGACGAAGCACTCCTGACCGCCGGCACGATGGCTCGCGCGAGCGCCGAGGGCCATCGCGTCGTTTTGATTACCGCCACGGATGGCGCAGCGGGCCGCACCGATGAGTCCTTCGCCCATGGCCTTGCCGATCACCGCCAAGCGGAACTGATGAAATCAGCGGCCATTTTGAATACCGCCGCCGTTTACCCACTCGGCTACGCAGACTCTGGCCTGACCGGACAGGTGCGCGAGGGCTTCGCCCAGGCTGATCTAAAGCAGGTCAGCGCACGCATCGCTCAGATCGTTGATGCAGAAGGCGCGGAGGTCCTCATCGGCTATGACCCCGCTGGAGGATACGGCCACCCCGACCACCTTCGCGTACATGAGGTGACTCGTCTGGTGTGGGAAATGGGCCACCGACGGATGCGCCTATTCGAGGCAACCTTGCCGAGAGAACCGATAGTTGCGGCAGTGAACACTGCTACCCGCTTGGGAATCACACCGAAGGATTTCGATCCACAGGAGTTCGCACATGCCTGGACCCCGCGAGCCGAGATCACCCATCGGGTGAACGTGAAACCATTCGCCAAAGCCAAGCAACAAAGCATGCGGGCACACGCGAGCCAGCAGGTTGCCGACGGCGGTGTACGCACACTAGGTGTCCTTGGGTCACTCCCCAGCCCGGCGTTTCGGGCACTATTGGGTCGGGAATACTACGTCGCTATTCGTTGACGCATGATTCTCGCGACCTCGGCCGGGCCCGATTGTCCGTTGAGCCACTCAATGCGGCTGTCCTGTGCGAATCGCCGCTGCTGGCGGCGTGCAAATCGCTGCGTTGCCCGAACTGTAGTTTCGATCGCTTCCGCTTCGGAGATTTCACCGGCCAACTGCCGAAGGATCTGGGCGTAGCCCAACGCTTGAGCGCTCGTACGCCCAAAGCCCATGACCGACAACTCGCGCACCTCGTCAACGAACCCGCTACGCCACATCTGATCAACGCGCAGCCCAATGCGGTCATCAATATGCTTACGCTCCATGTCTACCCCGAACCAATATGCCTCGCACCACGGTTTCGGTTCCGGTAACTGGGCTGCAAAACTTCCTTGCAAATCAACGACTTCCAAAGCTCGCACGATCCGTCGAGCATTATTCGGCAGGATGGATTCAGCCGCCGCGGGGTCTTTCAACCCAAGTTCCGCGTGTAACGAAGCAACCCCTCGCTCCTGCAACTGGTCCTCCCAGAATACGCGCAGATCAGGATCGGTGGGTGGAAATGTCAGATCATCGAGGATCGCTTGCACATACAGCCATGATCCACCCACCACAACAGGCGTCACACCACGCGCACGTACAGCAGATATCGCTGATCGCGCCGCGTCTCGAAACTCCACCACGCTGATGTCACGACTATGCGGCCACACATCAATAACGTGATGACGAACAGTTGCTTGTTGCTCCACGCTCGGTTTGGCCGTGCCAATGTCCATGCCAACGTATCCCTGCATAGAGTCGGCATTGATAATTTCGATCTCTTGGCAATCGGCAAGCGCCAGCGCGGCCGCCGACTTACCCACCGCCGTAGCACCGACGATCACGACCGTCGATGGCTCAATCACAGAATGAGGCACGACTCACCCCGACTGAGGACGCCAGGTGCTCACCACATAAAACACTCCGTACGGGTCAGCCGTTGCCAGCACCTGTCCAGACCACGCCCCACCCTGACGTGAGATCACACGTGCGGCCAATGCCCATGCCGCCAGTCCCTGGGCTTTGAAACGTTGAGCATCATCGACGCGGCGTGGATCCAGAAACCATGCTGTGTCGACCGACGCCAAGGCCTCCTGCAGTGCCTGATCGTGTTCGATTGCCCCATCCACCTGTGCTCCCGGTGCCTTCGGGCCACGTGTGCACGATCCGTCGGCCAACACCAAGATCCCAAGTCGATCTGCAGAAACCGCTTCGTGATGTGGTGCAGCAGCGGGATCAACCGGAACGGCGAGGTACTCGCGGGGTGTGACGTCAGAGCAGGCATTGAGCAACCAAGCACCCAGAGCGACGGCAATAGGTATCTGCCTGCCATCAGACTCAGACTCGTCGGTGTTGTCACCGAGCCTCCCGTCTAGTGGAATCTCAAAGTCAAGCCCAATCCGAGACCACGAGGCAACCACATTGGAAGCCACCGGTTGCGGGGCGTCCACCTCATTCGTACCAGCGACGACCAGAATCCGATCAACGTCCGCGACTAGTTCGCCAACGGCCCGGAGAGCAGCCTCGCGTAAATCGGCCAGTTCATGGGCGGCTCCAGTAGCAACCTCGGGCACGAGCAAGGCGGTGGCCGGGACGGTCACGACCGATGTAACGGTCACGGCATCGTGGGCATCGGCAAGAGAACACCTACGCCGGTGTCTGGGGTATCCGTCGCCTGTTGGCGCTCCCAGGCGTCGCCTGCTCTCGTGTGGGTCATCGAGATGAACTCATCGGCAACGAGGTGGTGGGGCGCGGCATAGGTGATGCGTGCCCGGATCAAGTCCCCGGGGCGCGCATCGGCGTGTCCGGCCACGTGCACGAGTCGATTGTGCGGCGAACGCCCTGAGAGCCGTTCATTTGCATCATCCTTGCGTCCTCCGCCATCGCTGACATAGACATCCACCTCGGTGCCTACCAACGCCTTGTTTTGTTCCCAGGCAATCTCGTTCACCAACGCTACGAGGCGCTCATAGCGATCTTGAACAATGGCCTTAGGGACCTGATCGGGCATGGTGGCTGCCGGAGTTCCCGGGCGCTGTGAGTATTGGAAGGTATAGGCACCGGCGAAACGCGCTTCACGCACCACGTGCATCGTTTCGGCGAAGTCCTCTTCGGTTTCTCCGGGGAATCCCACGATGATGTCGGTGGTGATGGCCGCGTCGGGCATCGCTGCACGAACCCTTTCGATGATGCCAAGGTAGCGCTGTTGCCGATACGACCGACGCATGCGTTGCAAGACCGAATCAGATCCAGACTGCAAGGGCATATGTAGTTGGGGCATGACATTCGGCGTTTCTGCCATGGCTGCGATGACATCATCAGTGAAGTCACGCGGGTGAGGACTCGTGAATCGCACGCGCTCCAAGCCCTCAATCTGACCGCAAGCGCGCAGAAGGTCGGCAAAAGCGCCACGATCGCCGAACTCAACTCCGTAGGCATTCACGTTTTGCCCGAGCAATGTGATCTCTACAACGCCCTCGGCCACCAACGCCTGGATCTCGGCCAGGATGTCCCCCGGGCGACGATCCTTCTCCGTGCCGCGCAACGTCGGGACTATGCAGAATGTGCAGGTGTTATTGCAGCCGACACTGATCGAGACCCAGGCAGCAAAAGCCGACTCCCGTCGAGTGGGCAACGTGGAAGGGAAAACCTCAAGGCTCTCGAGGATTTCCACCTGCGCCTGCTCGAGGCTACGAGCGCGATCCAAAAGGGCCGGTAGCGAGCCGAGGTTGTGGGTTCCGAAAACCACGTCAACCCACGGCGCGCGTTCGATCACTACGTCGCGGTCTTTTTGCGCCAAGCAACCACCAACAGCAATCTGCAGCCCGGGTCGCGCCGCCTTGATGGGCGCCAGGTAACCAAGGTTGCCGTAAAGACGATTGTCGGCGTTCTCACGTACCGCGCAGGTGTTAAACACCACGACATCAGCCTGATCATCAGGATTCGACTTCAGGTAGCCGGCTGCTTCCAATACACCGCTGATGCGCTCGGAGTCATGCACGTTCATCTGACAGCCGTAGGTCCGCACCTCGTATGTTCGTACAGGTGATGAACGGTTGCCCGGCTGCTGATCAGACACCGAAAGGCTGGGACCTGTTGTCACAGACCCCAGCCTACGGTGTGGCAAACATTCGACGTGCTGATAGCCCGCGCTACAGCCGAGCCTCTTGCAGTTTGGGATCAGGATCTTCCAGGTCCGGCACAATCTCGTCTTCGCCGTGCTCGACCTTGATCGTGGGCAAGATGCGGTTCAGCCACGACGGTAGCCACCAGTTGGACTTACCGAGCATGCTCATGAACGAGGGCACCAGGATCAAGCGCACGATAAATGCATCGATCAGCACAGCACTGGCCAAAGCGATGCCAAACAACTTGATCGTGGAGTTGGGTGAGGGCACGAACGCCAAGAACACACTGGCCATAATCGCCGCCGCAATAGCAACCACGCGGCCAGAGCCCGCGAGACCACGACGAACCGCGGCCAGGTTGTCCTGTGTGCGACCCCACTCCTCTTGCATGCGACTGACCAAGAACACCTGGTAGTCCATCGAAAGCCCGAACAGGATGGCGAACACCATGACGGGCAGGAATGGGAAGATCGGACCGGTGCCGCTGATACCCAGCACTCCCGACAACCAACCCCACTGGAATACCGCCACCGTGATGCCCATCGCCGCGGCGAAAGACAGCAGACTGGTGACAGCGGCCGTGAGTGGAACGACGACGGACCGGAACAACACCATCAGAGCAAGGAATCCCAGCAGAATGACGACACCGAGGAAGATCGGTAGCGCATCGGTCAACACGGTGGTGAAGTCCTGGGTAACCGCCTGTGCCCCACCGATATACACCGTGGCTCCAGTGGCCGCCAGGACCGCCGGATCGGTGACCGTGCGCAGTTGCGTCAGCAGGTCACGCGTGGCCGCATCCTGCGGCGCCGAGGCTGGAGTGATGAGGACAGATCCCACGAGGCCGTCTGCTGAGAAAGCGCTGGGGTCATTCAATACCAAGGGCAGCATTTCGACCGTGGGAACGGTGCTGGCGACCCCGGGAGTGCCAGCAAGTTCGGCCACGGCGGTGGCATATGCCTGCGTATCGCCGGGTTCAGGCAAAACCACAGCAGCAAAGAATGGGCCGTTGAAGCCAGGCCCAAAACCCTCTGCCATGAGGTCATAAGCAGTACGTTGCGGGGTTCCCTCAGCCTGCCCGCCTTCATCAGCAAACCCCAACCGCAGCGAAAGCACCGGAATGGCCAACACCAACACCACGGCCAAGGCAATCAGGGTGGGAATGATTGGGCGACGCTGCAAAAAGTGCGCGTATTTCATGAAGACGCGACCTTCTTGATGGGTCTTCTTGGCCAGTTTCGCCTTGGTGGCCCACGGCATGCGAATACCCAGCGCCTTGGTACCGAGCAGCGAGAGCAGCGCCGGCAGCAACCACAGGGCTGACAACATGACCGAGAACACCGTGAAAGCAGCGGCCAGTGATAGACCGTTGAAGAAGCTGATGCCAAGGACGAACAGCCCCAGCAGGGCGAAGATCACCGTGATGCCCGCGAACTGAACAGCGCGACCAGCGGTGTTCACCGCTTCCATGGCTGCGACCTTAGGGTCATGGCCCACCAGCACCGCCTGTCGATACCGGTTGAGTACGAACAGGGCGTAGTCGATACCGACCCCGAGACCAATCATTGCCGCGAGCGTCGGGGCGAAGGTCGCGACGTCCATGAACCGGGCCACCATCAGCACAAGCATCTGCCCCAGCGCCAGACCAAATAACGCCACCACGATGGGAATACCGGCGGCAACCACCGAACCGAAGGCAATGAGCAAGATGACGATGGCGACCAGAATGCCGATGGCCTCACTAGAGGGGGGCGAGCTCGTCGCTAGTTCAAGGATTTGACCGATCGCGCCAATTTGCAGTTCGGGTGAGCTGATGGCGGCGATGTCGTCGAGCAAGGTAACCAATTCAGCGGTGGGCACGTTGGTGCCGTCGCCGATGAAACTGACATTTGCATAAGCGACGCGGCCGTCTGCACTGATAGGCGCCAACGCTGCGGCTGCCGAAGCAATCGCCGGCTGCAGTTCGGCCAACTGTTCGGGCGTGAGATCGGCGAACGCAGAATCACGTGCCGGTGGCGGGCACTCCGGGCCGTAGGAGCCACGCGGCCCGGTGGGATCAGCAGCATCTGCTGCATACGGCGAGGACACGCAGGCAACCGAGGGCAGCGTTGAAATCTGTTCCAAGACTGGCGTTACCGCACCCTCAACGGTCGGGTCCACTACGGTGCCCTCAGCCGGCGACCACACGATGCGCACATTTGAGCCCGTCGCCTCGCCGTTATTTTGCAGCTGCCCGAGGTATTCCTGGGCGGTGGTCGACTCCGTGTCAGGCAGTTCGAAGGAGTCATTGAGTTCACCACCTAATTGCGTGCCGACCACACCCGCCAACGCAATAGCAACAAACCAACTGATGACCGCCACGACGGGGCGACGAATCGCCCAACGAGACAGAAATCCCACGCGTAAACACTCCCTCACACCCCATGGGGTTCGCTGGACAATAACGTCGTCATTGAACGTTCATGCGGGAGGAATGCTAACTTAGTTGTGTGACACACGCAAATGAGCATGTCGGGCCCCGGTTCACCTCAGCGACCGCCCGTCAGGAGGCCACCATCGAGGATCGTCCAGCCCTGGTGTCACGCTTGGACCACACCATTAACCGTATGCGCCGTCTCGTACGACGCCCACCTGCCGGTGGTGTTCCCATTCGGGCCCTCGGGCGCCAAATTGACCTCGCCAAAATCATTGCCTGTGAAGCGATCGACGATCTCTCCCGGCTCAATGAACACGTCACAGTCTCCGACGTCGCCGACCAACTACTCCTTGACCGCTCCACGGTCAGTCGTTTGGTTGGTGAGTGCGAGTCCGAGGGCCTGATTCGCCGATCACGCATCGCCGGTGACGCCCGACGGGTGAGCCTGGAGTTGACGCGTGACGGCAAAGTTGCGATCGCCGATTCAGCCGAGGATCGATGTCGTTTCCTGGGCTACGTCACCGAAACCTTCGACGAGGCAGATCTGAACGCCCTTGTGGCCTTGATGGAACGATTCACCGACAACGTCACCACGGGGCTGCCTCAGTGGTTGGATTCGCATGGTGAGTGCGTCAATAACGATGCGGGTGGTCAAAGCTAACCGCGCTCTGCCACCACTTCGCGGGCAACGTCAAAGGCCATTCCCGGCGCGTATCCACGCCTGGCCAATTGACCGGCTAATCGACGAACCGCCACGTCATCGGCCACATTTGCAAGCACACGCAATTTTGCCATCGCAAGCTGCCTGGCTCGCTCGCGCTCGTCTTCATCGCAAAGTTGCGACGTTGCCTCGATGATGAGTTCTTGGGGTATCCCCTTGCGCTGCAACTCCTGAGCCAAGGCCCGGCGACCAAGGCCGCGTCCTCGGTGGCGGGATTCAACCCACCCATGAGCGAAGGCGGTGTCATCAATGAGGCCAACCTCTTCGAATCGGTCGAGCACCTCAACGATGGCCTCTTCGGGCACGTGGCGCTCGCGGAGGGTCTTGGTCAGTTCAAATCTCGTTCGAGGTGCGGCCTCTAGTCGCCGCAGCGCGATCGTTCGCGCCACGGCGACCGGATCCGCATCGATATCAATCGGTGCTGAACCATTGCCTCGCATCGGTCGGGAGTCCTCGACTTATCGATAAGCGCTAGTCGATCGGGACGACATCAACGGGGGCATCAAGATCAATCTCAATTTCGGGAGCATCAACTTTGGCATCGAGGCCTAGTTCCTCGCGGATGCGCTTTTCGACCTCGAGCGCTAGATCGGGGTTGTCCCGCATAAATGCGCGAGCATTCTCTTTGCCCTGTCCGAGTTGATCGCCTTCATAGGTGTACCAAGCACCAGCTTTTTTCACGATGCCGGTGTCGACACCGATGTCGATCAAGCTGCCCTCACGGGAGATACCCTCGCCGTACAAGATGTCAAACTCGGCCTGCTTGAAAGGCGGCGCCATCTTGTTCTTTACGACCTTGACACGAGTGCGGTTACCCACTGCTTCAGTACCCCCCTTGAGCGTCTCGATGCGGCGAACATCAAGGCGCACCGAGGCGTAGAACTTCAACGCCTTGCCGCCGGTAGTGGTCTCTGGTGAGCCGAACATGACACCAATTTTTTCGCGCAGCTGATTGATGAAAATGGCCGACGTATTGGTCTGGCTCAGGGCACCGGCCATCTTGCGCAGCGCCTGACTCATCAATCGCGCCTGCAAGCCAACGTGGCTATCGCCCATCTCGCCTTCAATTTCAGCGCGCGGAACGAGGGCGGCGACGGAGTCGATCACGATCAGATCGACCGCTCCTGAACGCACCAGGGTGTCGGCGATCTCAAGAGCCTGCTCACCGGTATCAGGCTGGGAGACATACAGACTGTCCAGGTCGACACCCAGATTGGCAGCGTACGTGGGATCGAGAGCGTGCTCAGCATCAATCATGGCCGCAATGCCACCGGCTGCCTGAACGTTGGCGATGGCATGCAACGCCACCGTGGTCTTGCCAGAACTTTCGGGGCCGTAGACCTCAATGATGCGACCGCGGGGATAGCCGCCAATACCCAAGGCCACATCGAGCGCCACCGAGCCGGTGGGAATGACATCTACCGGGGGTCGGCCTTCATCACCTAGGCGCATAACCGAGCCTTTGCCGAACTGGCGCTCGATATGGGCAAGTGCAGTTTCAAGTGCTTTCTCGCGGTCACCGCCGGGAACCGGGTGGCGAGAGGTCTGGGACTTACTGGATGAGGCCATCGGGGCTCCTTGGCTAACGTGGGCTATGTAGGTAGCAATGGGGCGGCGTGCGGTTGCGATCGCCGATAGTCAAAAACCTAGACACAGGCTCTGACATCGACCGTGCGAGCCGCCAAGTTGGGGACAACGAAGCGACACTCGAAGACTAAACCGAACGCTTGTTCGATCGCGGGCGACACGCCGCGGTGAAAACAGCCAGCCCCAGGACCGGAATCATCGCCACGACGCACAACACGGCGTAGGAGCTGAACAACACAACCAGTCCAGCCACTGCTCCGCCCACGGCTCCGGCCACGTTCATGACCAGGTCACTAAGCCCCTGCACACTCGGACGCTCCTGTGGGGCAACGCCATCGACCAACAACGTGGAACCCGCGATCAGCGTGCAGGACCACCCCAGACCAAGCAGAAACAGACCAACACCCAGCAGGGTGATGTCGTCTCCGGCGGCCAGCCCAGAAATCGCACATGCGGCCAGCAAAATCACTATGCCAACGACAATGACGGGAATACGCCCGAACCGATCGACCGCCCAACCCACCACCGGTGACAGTGCATACATGCCGGCGACGTGAACGCTGATCACCAGACCGATCAACTGCAACGTCACATCAACATGGGCCATATGGATCGGCGTCATGACCATCACGCTGACCATCGCCACATGCCCGATCGCAATCGTGCTTACGCCCAAGAGCGCTGTGCGGTTATTGCGCAGATGGGCGATGCCATCACGAAGCCGCGGATGCGCCACCTCAGCTGCGGCAGCGATGCTGGCTCGCGCGGCCTTCGCTCGAGCAATCACGTACGGATCGGGACGCAAGAAGACGAGCAAAACGATCGTCGCAGCAGCGAGAGCCACGCCCCCCACGACGTAAGGTCCGGCTAGTTGAGGCAGCCCCATCGAAAGGGCAAGTCGCCCAGACACCTCGAGCAGGTTGGGGCCTGCGACAGCACCGATGGTGCCTGCCCACACAACGATAGACAGGGATCGACCACGAGTGTTCTCGGTAGCTAAATCCGTTGCCGCATAACGGGCTTGGAAACCGGCGGCAGTGGCAACGCCGACAAGCAGGCAACCAACATAGACGAGTGGGAGCGACCACCAGATGGCACCGGAGATCACGACAAGACAACCAAGGGCTCCGATGCCATAACCCGCAGCCAGCGATGCCCGGCGCCCCCTCGAAAGGGCCAGCCTGGCTAGGGGCAGGGCCATGATGGCAGCACCCACGACGCCGAAGGTCTGTGCGAGACCGGCGGCGGCTTCACTACCTGAAACACCCGCTGCGATCAACGCCCCGGCAGCAACAGCACCGGCAACAGCCAAACTTCCCAAGACCTGGGCCGAACTCAATACGGCAAGCGACCGCCGCTGCACCGCGGGAACGTCGACGGCGTCGATAGCCTGGGTTCGCTCCGGTTGTGTTGCCGTCATGGCCGCAGGCTAACGCAGGAGCGGGGGTACGTCGGTGACCTGGCAGACCGCCCGCCAGATCTCCTTTGTGTCAATTCCGGCATCAATAGCCTGGATGACAGAGCGCTGACCGAGTTGGCTCATGACATGATCATGAGCCCAAGAACGAGAGTATTCGGCACCGAAGACCGCATCCATTCGTTCCCAAAAATCGGTCAGACGCATCTGCCCAGTGTGCCTGAGGGTTGCAAAGAAGGGAGCGCGGTGGCCCACAACCAACAAGCTGCGGGCCCGCGCACCGTTAACGAGGGCATACCGGCCGACACAATTCTCGATCAGTTCAGTGCGGCAACCGCTCGATGGTTTCGATCAACGTTCGCTGAACCCACCTCGGCCCAAACGGGAGCTTGGCAGGTGATCGCTGCGGGTCAAGATGCGTTGGTGGTCGCTCCAACGGGGTCTGGCAAAACCCTGGCCGCTTTCTTGTGGTCACTCGATAAATGCGTACGCGGCCATCAGGGCCGAACGCTCTACATCTCACCGCTGAAGGCGCTCGCCAGCGATATTGAACGAAATCTGCGGTCGCCGTTAACCGGGATCGCGCAGGCAGCGGCGGCACTCAACGAACCCATACCCGACATCAGTGTGGGAGTGCGAACCGGTGACACCCCACCTGATGAACGACGTCGACAGGCCCGAAATCCACCGGATGTGTGGATTACCACCCCCGAGTCGCTGTTCTTACTGATGACGTCTGCGGCGCGCGATGCCCTTGCTGATGTCGACACCGTGATTATCGACGAGGTGCACGCACTGGCCGGGACAAAGCGTGGCGCGCATCTGGCATTGACGCTCGCACGGTTGGAAGAGTTCGTCCAACGTCATAATCCCGACCGCAGACTGCAATTCATCGGCCTATCGGCAACCGCCCGCCCGGTTGAGCAGATTGCTTCGTTTCTCCGACCTGGCGGTGAAGTGGTCATCGTCGAACCACCGGCACATAAGAAGTGGCAGATCGATGTGGTCGTGCCCGTCGACGACATGGCCAATATGAGTTCCGACATCGGCAACTCACGAACCAGCATCAACGAGGCTGGCCTTGGCGATGCTGCGCGCACGTCGCTGTGGCCACACGTTGAGGAACGGCTCGTCGATCTCATTAGCGACCGACGGGCCACGCTGGTGTTTGTCAATTCGCGCCGACTCGCTGAGCGGCTCACCTCGCGGCTCAATGAAGTGTGGGCCGAACGCACCGACACGACCGACGTGCTGGCGCGAGCCCATCACGGGTCGGTGAGCAAGGACCAGCGTCGAATCATCGAAGAGGACCTCAAAGCAGGGCGCCTGCCAGCTGTTGTGGCCACCTCGAGCATGGAACTGGGCATCGACATGGGAGCCATTGATTTAGTGGTGCAGGTTGAGTCACCACCCAGCGTGGCCAGCGGACTACAGCGGATCGGACGTGCCGGCCATCACGTGGGAGCCACCAGCCACGGAGTCTTCTTTCCTAAATATCGTGGCGACCTTATTCACACTGCGGTAGTCGCTGAGCGCATGCAAGCCGGCGAGATTGAATCCCTTGCGATCCCGCGCAACCCGCTTGATGTCCTGGCCCAGCAGGTCATCGCTGCGGTGGCAATGGATACGTGGTCGACAGAGGAATTACTGGCGGTCGTGCGTCGCACAGCGTCATTCGCCGACCTGGGCGATCGGGCGTGGGAAGCAACTCTCGACATGCTGAGCGGTCGCTACCCCAGCGACGACTTCGCCGAATTAAGGCCCCGTCTGGTCTGGGATCGCATCGATAACACACTGACCGCTCGCCCCGGGGCACAGAGACTGGCCGTGACCAGCGGTGGCACGATCCCCGACCGCGGCCTGTTCACCGTGTACCTCATCGGAACAACCAATCGAGTAGGTGAACTCGATGAGGAAATGGTGTACGAATCGCGGGTCGGCGATGTGTTTAGCCTAGGCGCTACCAGTTGGCGCATCGAAGACATCACACACGATCGCGTTTTTGTCAGCCCTGCGATCGGACAGGTGGGTCGACTGCCATTTTGGCGAGGCGATCGACCGGGCAGACCGGTAGAACTCGGTGAGGCCATTGGCACTTTCACCCGGACCCTGTCGCCGGAATCGACTGTCGATCGACTGTCAGCTGCTGGGCTTGATGCGAACGCGCAAAAAAATCTGGTGCAGTACCTTGACGAGCAGCGCGAGGCCACGGAGGTCTTGCCTGACGATCGCACGATCGTCGTCGAGAGGTTTCGTGACGAACTCGGTGATTGGCGCGTGGTGATGCACTCGCCATACGGTGCTCGCGTTCATGCACCGTGGGCACTAGCCCTCGATGCGCGACTTCGGATGGACTTTGATGTTGAAGCTCAGATCATGCATTCCGACGACGGCATCGTGTTGCGCCTACCAGACACCATGGATGAAGCGGCGCCGAAGGCCATCGCCGACCTATTGATGATCGAGCCCGATGAACTTGATGACCTGGTGACGGGCGCTATTGGCGGATCTGCGCTATTCGCCGGACGATTTCGCGAGTGTGCCGCTCGTGCGCTGCTCCTCCCCCGCCGTTCACCCGGCAAACGAAGCCCGCTGTGGCAGCAGCGTCAGCGATCGGCGCACCTGCTGAGTGTGGCCGCCCGTTATCCCGATTTCCCCATTGTGTTGGAGACGGTTCGCGAATGCCTGCAGGACGTTTTCGACCTTCCCGGACTGCGCACGATTCTCACGCGGATTGCACAACGCGAGATTCGCATCAAAGACGTGCAAACGCCGCGACCGTCGCCTTTTGCCCAGTCGTTGCTTTTTGGGTACGTTGCGGAGTTTCTTTATGACGGTGACGCCCCACTAGCCGAGCGACGAGCTGCTGCCCTCACCCTCGACACCGGCCTACTGGCTGAACTCATGGGTCAGTCTGAGTTGCGCGATCTGCTGGATGCCGATGTCATCGTGCAGGTCATAGGTCGTGTTGGGCGTTTTACCCAAGCACCGCGCGATAGTGAAGATGTTGCAGATCTGCTGCGGGTGGTAGGACCATTAAGCGTCTCCGCTATCACCGATCGCGGCATTCCTCAACAATGGTGTGACGCGCTCGTCGCCGCCAGGCGCGCTATTCGCGTGCGCATCGGCGCCGTCGAGCACTGGGCTGCCATCGAGGATGCAGCAAAGCTTAGAGATGGCCTGGGCACGGCCCTTCCCAGCGGTATACCTGAGGTCTTCCTTGACGCCACCCCGACACCCATGCACGACCTACTGCTTCGCTTTGCGCGCACCAACGGACCCTTCACCTCAGCGGATGCGGCATCAGCGTTTGGGCTTGGGGTATCTGTCGTAGACGAAACTCTGCGAACCCTGGTGGGTCGAGGTCGACTGGTCGACGGGAGTTTCACGCCCGGTCGCCAAGGCAATGAATGGTGCGACGTAGAAGTGCTGCGCTTGATCCGACGCGGCACCGTCGCCGCGTTGCGCAGCGAGGCTGAACCGGTGTCAACACACATGTATGCGAACTTTCTGCCTGAATGGCATGGGCTATCAACGCCCACGGCGGGCCACGAGGTGATTATGCGCGCCGTAGACATGCTTGCTGGCGCCCAATTGCCTGCACAGCAACTGGAGTCACTGATCCTCCCCGCGCGTATCAAGGGTTACCGAACCGGCGATCTCGATGCACTGATTGCGCGCGGGGACATCGTCTGGTGGGGACTGGGTGCACTGCCCGGTGGCGACGGATGGATCAGCCTGGCACCTGCCGATCTTGCGGCCGCACTCCTGCCCGACCCCGATGAGCAGCACGGTGTTAATGGCTTGGTGTTGGAGATTCTGGCGTCATCAGGGGCACTGTTCTTTCGGCCCTTATGCGACCGAGTCTCAGCCCAGACACCCGTCACCGACATGGCCGTTGAGCAAGCGCTCTGGAGTCTGGTGTGGGCTGGGCTCATCACCAACGACTCCCTTGCCCCCCTACGGGCGCATCTTCGCGCACCGTCGCGCACAACCAAATCCTCGTTGCAGCCCGACGCCGGAACAGGTGCGCCACGGCAAAGCCAACCAGCCCTCAACACTCGACGGCGCCTACCCCGTGGCACCCGGGCCCGCTCGCCACGGGGGTTGACTGCAACGGGACCTCCGTCTGTGGCGGGTCGATGGTCTGTTCTCGATCGCACCACTCAAGACGGCACCTTCGGGTTGCTGGTCCACTGTGAAAGCCTCCTGGAACGATACGGCGTCGTCACCCGCAGTGCGGTCGCTGCCGAAGGCTTACCGGGCGGATTCGCGGCGGCATATCGAGTGCTCTCTACGATGGAGGAGGCCCAAGTCATTCGCCGTACTTACGCGATTGAAGGTCTGGGTGCCGCGCAATTCGCACTCCCCGGCGCCGTTGATCGGCTGCGCAGCCTCACGCAGTCTGCAGCGCGTGAACTAACACCAACAGTTTGGACACTCGCCGCGTCAGACCCGGCCCAGGCCTACGGTTCGGTGATCGGGTGGCCACCCACGCCCACACAGCGGTCTCGACCATCGCGTGCCGCCGGCGCCATGGTGACGCTGGTCGAAGGCATGCCGGTCTGGCACCTTGAACGCGGACTACGCACCCTGACAACGTGGCCGAATGAGGCTGATGTCTTTGATCTGGCCGCACAATCACTGGTTTCCACACTCAAGACCTCTGGTCAACGTTGTGTACTGCAGCGAATTGACGGCCAACCGATTGCACAAAGCGGCGACCACCGCGCATTGCTTGCGTTGCAGGAAGCAGGATTCACTGCCACTCCGCGGGGGCTCACCCTCTACCGATAGCCCCAGACCCCATGTTAGGCGGCGCGAACAACCTCAACCCGGCCACGTTCGGCCATGGCCACGTCGTGGGCCAGGCAGGCCAGAACCTCAGATAGATCGACATTCAAAGCCAGGCAAATGGCACCGAGCAATTCTGATGAAGCTTCCTTCTGCCCACGCTCAATCTCAGACAGGTAACCCAGCGAAACCTGAGCGTCAGCAGACACGTCACGAAGCGTCCGACCCAAGGAGAGCCGACGAGAGCGTAAATGCACACCCAGGGCGTCGCGAAACAAGATCACCTGGCCACCATACCCCCGTGTCCGGCGTTACGCCTCGTTCAACGCGTTAAGTCGAACAACTTCGTCCAGGACTAATAGGGCCCGCTGAACGCTCCGACGACGAATCTCATCGCGCAAGCCGGTGAGGTACAGCTGCTCAACGCGGCACTGCCCGAGACCAAAGACGGCGATGAAGACGACCCCGGGCTGTTGGGGTCCGCTCTTGCGTCCTCCGGCGGCGGCGTCTGGACCGGCGGCCCCGGTGGTCGCCACGGCGAAGTCACTGCCTAGTAACTGCGCGACGTTCGTGGCCATCGACTCGGCCACTTCAGCGTTCACCGCTCCGAGGTCGCTGAGTAGCTCCCCGTTCACACCCAGAATCGTCTCTTTCGCCCGCTCTGTGTAGGCGACGACGCCGCCACGAAAGACGATCGAGGCACCCGGAATGGCCGTTATCTCGGCACTGACCAGACCGCCGGTAATCGATTCAGCAGTCGCCAACGTCAAACCTTGCTCGGTCAGTCGCTGCACGACCAATCGGGCCAGTGTTGCCGTTGCCGCATCACTCATGCTGGTCATCCCCCGATGATCGTCGTGCACTCTGTCGTAGTCGCCAGGCACGAGCGAGGTAGTCGATGCCGGTCACGATGGTCAAGACGACAGCAATGGTCATTGCACCGATCCGAATCGGCTCGGCGTCGGTGGTGAAGGGGGCCAGGTATAGCGAAATGGCAATGATCTGGGCCACTGTCTTAGCCTTACCGCCGCGCGAGGCTGGAATAACGCCGTGGCGTATCACGCTCAATCGCACGATGGTCACACCCACCTCGCGCCCCAGGATCAATAGCGTTACCCACCAGGGCAGGTCTCCGGCCCAGGACAATCCGATCAGCGCAACACCCGTAATTGCCTTATCCGCAATAGGATCGGCAATTTTTCCGACCGTTGTGACTGAGTTTCGCGATCGAGCGATGGCACCATCGGCAAAGTCAGTCAAAGCCGCGACAATGAAAACGGTCATCGCCCACAGGCGTTGTGACTGGTCGGTGGGGTCGCCGGCGAATAACAACCACGCCAACACGGGAACGAGAAGTAACCGCAAGCCGGTCAGAGCATTGGGTACGGTCCACAGTCTGTGCGCGCCCACCGGGTCAGCCACGTGATCGGGCACCTCGAACGGGCGGCTCATAGCACGTTTGCCACCAGGTCGGGGCCGTCGGTGTGTGTCACGACAGCGACCACCGTGTCGCCGATACCGATCTGTGTGCCAGCGCCAAGGCCTTGCACGATCGTTACGGAATCCTCTGGACCCTGGTGCTCTGCTCGTCCGACGATGCCCTCGTCGATTGATTCGATGAGAACGCGAATCTGTTCACCCACTCGATCCTCCGCACGCTGTAGTACGCACTCATCGACCAGGGCCGAAATATGATGAACACGATCGGCAATTTCGTTTTCGGACAGGTGATCGGGCAGGTTGACCGCCTCGGTGCCTTCTTCATCGGAATATCCAAAGACGCCGATAGCGTCTAGCCCGGCCTCTGCGATGAAGTCAGCCAGGATGTCCAGGTCGCTTTGTGTCTCACCGGGGAAGCCCACAATGACGTTGCTGCGCGCACCGGCCAGCGGATTGAGAAGGCGAATTCGCTGCAGTAGCGCGAGGAAATCGTCGATACCGCCAAATCGCCGCATCCTGCGAAGCACCCTGGGCTCGGCATGTTGAAAGGACAGATCAAAGTACGGCGCGATACCGGGAGTTTGTGCAATCACCTGCTCCAAACTTGGGCGCATTTCAGCCGGCTGCAGGTAGTTCACCCGCGCTCGCACCAGGCCAGGGGTTTGACCGATCTCAGACAGGAGCGTCTCGAGCAGTCGGAGATCACCGAGGTCTTTGCCGTAGCTGGTCGAATTTTCGCTGACTAACAGGACTTCCTTTGCTCCCTGCGCGACAACTTGACGCACCTCATGAAGCACATCGGACGGTCGACGTGAACTAAACGCCCCTCGAAAGCTCGGTATCGCGCAAAAACTGCATCGCCGATCACAACCCGAAGCCAATTTGACCGCGACGAGCGGACCATCAACCGTTCGAGCCAACCCAGCCGTGCCTGGTGTGCCATCAATGGATCGATCCACCGGAGTCAGCGGCAGCAGCAATCTGCGATCGCTGGGGGTGTGCGACTCGATCACCTGTCCATCGAGGACTCCGGACACGATCTGCGACACGCGCTCATAGGCATCGAACCCGATGACCGCAGCCGCCTCAGGCAGCTCGGCGGCCAGATCAGCCCCGTACCGCTCGGCCATACACCCCGCAACGATTACCGGAGCATGATCGGCGGCCTGCAAGACGGTATCGATGGAATCCTTCTTAGCGCTGGCCACGAACCCGCACGTATTGACCACCACCACATCTGCGGCGGTTTCATCGTCGGTAACTGTCCACCCCTCGGCCACCAGCCGTGCCCGAAGTTCGTCACTATCGACATCATTGCGCGCACATCCCAACGTCGTGAGCGCAACGGTGCCCTTCGAGTCGGTGGGCACTTGGGGCACAACGGTCATGTGCACAGCCTAGGCGTCGCCGGATCGCAGCCTTTGCAGTAGTTCATCCACCCCATCAGGGGCAACGAGAACCTCACGGGCCTTGGAGCCTTCGCTGGGACCAACGACCCCACGTGACTCGAGCAGATCCATCAGGCGCCCTGCCTTGGCGAACCCGACGCGCAATTTACGTTGAAGCATCGAAGTGGACCCAAATTGCGTGGTCACGATCAGTTCAGCCGCCTGGCACATTAGGTCCATGTCATCACCCACTTCAGCATCGACTACCCGACTGGCAGCCGGTGCCACGGTCACGTCTGACCGGTAGTCAGGATCGGCCTGCTCTCGTGTGTGTCGGACCAAGGCGCGAATTTCGGCCTCAGACACGAAGGCGCCCTGAATGCGAACCGGTTTACTCGAACCCATCGGCAAGAACAACCCATCGCCCTGACCGACGAGCTTTTCGGCACCGGGCTGATCCAAGATCACCCGACTGTCAGACAGCGAGGAGGTCGAAAAGGCAAGACGACTGGGCACGTTGGCCTTGATCAAGCCCGTGACTACGTCAACGCTGGGCCGCTGTGTGGCGAGCACGAGGTGAATGCCCGCTGCTCGCGCCAATTGGGTGATGCGCACGACTGCATCTTCAACATCGCGCGGCGCCACCATCATCAGGTCGGCCAATTCGTCCACGATCACTAGTAAGTACGGATAGGGCCGCAAAACCCGCTCACTGCCCGGCTCAGGCTTAAGTCGCCCGCTGCGGACTGCGTTATTGAAATCATCTATATGGCGGAACCCGAAATGGGCGAGATCGTCGTAGCGAGCATCCATTTCCTTTACCACCCAGGCCAGCGCATCGGCCGCCTTCTTGGGATGGGTGATGATCGGCGTAATCAGGTGCGGAATGCCCTCATAGGCGGTCAGTTCAACCCGCTTGGGATCGACCAGAATCATGCGCACCTCGTCAGGAGTGGCTCTCATCAGAATCGAGGTAATCAACGCGTTGATACAACTAGATTTGCCCGCACCGGTGGCCCCCGCGACAAGTAGATGGGGCATCTTGGCAAGGTTGGCGACTACGAAACCGCCCTCAACGTCCTTGCCTAGTCCGACAATGAGTGGGTGATGTTCTGCCGTTGCGACCGGTGAGCGAAGTAGGTCGCCCAAACTCACCAGTTCGCGATCGGTGTTGGGGATCTCGATTCCAATCGCGCTCTTACCCGGAATCGGGCTCAGGATGCGCACCTCAGGGCTGGCCACCGCGTAAGCAATGTTCTTACTCAACGCCGTCACCCGCTCGACCTTGACGCTCGGGCCCAACTCGATCTCATAGCGAGTCACCGTGGGACCTCGCGTGAATCCGGTCACGCTTGCGTCAATAGAGAACTCATTGAGCACCCCGGTGAGCGCCGCCACCATCGCGTCATTGGCCTTCGTCCGTGCCTTCGCCACCGGACCACCCTTGAGCAAAGCCGCATCCGGCAATGCATAGTGCGACTCCGGGCTCAACGGCAGTTGGACGGGGTCGCCATCAAGCGGTTCGATAATGACCGGAAGCGCCGCGGTGTCGTCCAGCGAAGTTTCCGCGACCAGACTCTCGGCGCCACACACCTCGTCGGTATGCGTCTGGGCGACTAGTTGCTCGTCTTGATACTGCTCCTCCTCATACACCTCGTCCTCTCGGGCGACGGGCGTAATGAACGGATGATTGCCATCGAAATCAAGGTCGTCGACCGCCTCGCTGTCTGGATCTTTGATGACGAAGGCCTCCGGAGCTGTCGACTTACGTCGCATGCCCCCGCTGACCTGTCGCAGCAGACGAGTCGCCGTCCGAGGAATAGCCGCCAACGGTGTGCCGGTAACGACCAGGAGTCCGAAGATCATCAACAGCACCAGAATTATGGCCGTAACGACTGAACCAAGTGCCGCCGAAATCGGCGCCGTCACGATCCAACCGATAATCCCGGCTCCGCTGGCCAGCGCGTCATACCCGTCACTGGGCGTCGGTAATCCCTGCCGGATTTGCCACAGCCCCGCAACCGACACAACGATGGCTATTCCACCAATGAGGAGGCGGCCGTTGGTGTGGACATCATCGGGATGGCGAAGTGTGCGCCAAGCCACAGCCAGAAGCAGAACCGGAACCGCAATGTCAAGTGCGCCCAATAGGTAGGCAGCGACAACCCCAAGCCCGGCGGTAAACCAACCATCCACACCAAACCACACAGCGGCGGCAACGACGACCGCTAGGGCAACCAGCAGTAACCCAAGCCCGTCGCGGCGATGCACAGCGTCTAGATCACGAGCGCCATGTCCGACCCGGCGAGCAGAGGAGCCGACAACCGATGCCAAGCCAACCCAGATGCCACGCGCGGCGCGCCCGCCGGCCACAACGATGCGAGTGGGTAGTCCGGTGCGCGACTTCTTGGGGCGAGTGCGCGCGGGGGCAGCCTTAGCTGCCGAGGGGCGCGGACGCGACCTGGGAGTACGGCGGGTCGGCGCACCGGTCGAAGAAGGCATACCGGGAGGGTACCCGTTTTGCCCCATGCGTCACGTGTGTCACACGCGTCACGCGTGTCGGAATGTGACCGAGCCCAGCCTGGACTGGATCTCGGCTACACCTCCACCACGACGGGCACGATCATCGGCCGGCGCCGATGGGTCGCACTCACCCATTTGCCAACCACGCGGCGGGTGCGCTGCTGCAAATCACGCACGTCGGTAATTCCATCGAGCAAGGCGCTTTCTAGGACCTGGCGAACCTGGTCTCGTACCGGGTCCAAGGCCTTGGGATCCTCGTGAAAGCCGCGGGCTTCGATTTCCGGGCCCGCCACGACCTTCGCGGCGTTGATGTCCACGACGGCGAATACCGAAATGAACCCCTCATCGCCCAAAACTCGGCGATCGGTCAGCGAAGCCTCAGTGATGTCGCCCACGCTGGCCCCATCAACGTAGACGTAGCCCACCGGCACGGCCCCGACGATGCTGGCTATGCCATCGAGCAAATCGATCACTACGCCGTCATCAGCTAGCAAAATGCGATCAACAGGGATGCCGGTTTGGGCGGCCAAGGCGGCGTTGGCGCGCAGGTGTCGCCATTCGCCATGGACGGGCAACACATTGCGAGGCTTGACAATGTTGTACAGGTAGAGCAATTCCCCCGCGGAGGCGTGCCCGGATACGTGCACTCGAGCATTGCCTTTGTGAATGACGTCGGCGCCAAGTTGGGACAGGCCGTTGATCACGCGGTAAACAGCATTCTCGTTCCCGGGGATCAGCGATGACGCCAACACGATCGTGTCACCGGGGCCGACGCTGATGGCGTGGTCACGATTAGCAATCCGTGACAGCACGGCCATGGGTTCACCCTGTGAGCCCGTGCAAATCAACACCGACTCATCATCAGGAAGGTCGTTGAGTTCATCAAGACTGACCAGCATGCCCTCGGGTATGCGTAGGTAGCCAAGGTCGTTCGCCAGCCCCATGTTGCGGACCATCGATCGCCCCACGAAGGCGATCTTGCGTCCGTGCAAGGCAGCCGTATCGATAATTTGCTGAATGCGGTGCACGTGGGAGGCGAAGGAGGCAACGATCACTCGACCGCTGGCCTTGAGAAATACCGAATCCAGCACGGGCATGATCTCACGTTCGCTGGGCACGAACCCGGGCACATCGGCATTGGTCGAATCGACCAGGAATAGGTCGACGCCTTCATCGCCCAATCGCGCAAACCCATTCAGATCGGTGACTCTGCCGTCAAGGGGCAGCTGATCGAGCTTGATGTCTCCGGTGTGCAACACAACACCGGCCGGCGTGCGGATAACCACGGCGAGAGCGTCAGGAATCGAATGGTTGACCGCAAGGAAGCCCACCGCAAATGGCCCCAGGTCAAGATGGTCACCCTCAGTCACCAACGTGGTGGTGGCCTTGATCCGATGCTCGCGAAGCTTGGATTCGATGAACGCAAGGGTGAGTTTGGAGCCCACGAGCGGAATATCGTTGCGCTGGCGCAGTAGGTAGGGCACCGCCCCTATGTGGTCCTCATGTCCATGGGTAAGCACGATGGCCACCACATCATCGAGGCGATCTTCAATCGGTCCAAAATCAGGGAGAATGAGATCGACTCCAGGCTGCGAATCTTCCGGAAACAGAACCCCGCAATCGACGATGAGCAACGACCCGTCGAATTCAAAGACCGTCATGTTGCGCCCGATCTCACCGAGCCCGCCGAGGGCGAAGATGCGCATCACCCCAGGCTTGAGGGCGGGAGGAGCGGGCAACTTCGGCTGCGGACTCACGCGTTGCTCGAGACGAAACCGGTGACCTGCCCGGCATTCAAATCCGCCCGCAACTGCGCGCGCTGACCGGCGGTCGCATTGACCAGCGGGGATCGAACCGGTCCGGATGGCAGGTCAAGATCGGCTAGTGCCGCCTTCACCAGAATTACCCCTTGGGTTCGAAAGCATCCGGTGTAGACCGGCAATAGGTCGCGATTCATTCGCATAGCGATGTCAACATCTCCTGCAAGGTAGTGATGGGCGAGCTGGGCCAAGCGATCCCCCACGAGGTGCCCCACGACTGAAATGAACCCGCAGGCGCCAATCGATAGCAGGGGCAGATTCAGGGCATCGTCACCGGAGTACCAGGCTAGATCGCAGCGCGCGAGGGTTCGTTGAGCGGCCTCTAGATCACCCTTGGCGTCCTTATTTGCCACGATGCGCGGATGCTCGGCCAGACGGCACAGTGTGTCCGGCTCGATGCTGACCCCGGTGCGCTTGGGGATGTCGTAGGTGATGACCGGCAGGTCGGTGGCATCAGCGATGCCGATGAAGTACTCCAGGAGTCCTTCCTGGGGTGGGCGGTTGTAGTACGGAGAAACAGCCACCAGGCCTTGCGCTCCGGCCTGCGCTGCTGCCCGCGACAAACTCAAGGCGTGCTCGGTGTTGTAACTGCCTACCCCGGCCAACACGACGGCCCGATCACCGATGGCATCGATCACCGCCCGCAAGAGCGCATCCTTTTCGTCATCAGACGTGGTCGGCGCCTCCCCGGTTGTCCCATTGACCAAGACGCCGTCGTGACCTCGGTCATCAACCAAATGAGCCGCTAATCGCTGGGCCCCAGCCAGGTCAATTGACCCGTCAGCATGCATGGGGGTGATGAGTGCGGTAAGCATCCGACCGAAGGGGGCAGGACGCTGTGACGCGTTCACCTCAGCATCCATGCGCCAACACACCTTCCATGGCCGACCAGGCTAGCGGTTGAGTGATCACTCAACGCCTAAGGGGATACCCGCCCGTGTTCATTGAATGCGGCATACGTGATGGGCATGAGGTCGGCCCACAGCTCCTCCATGAGTTCGGCCACCATTTCGATCTCGCGTTGCGGATATGAAGGAAAGTGTGTACCCGGTCGAGTCGTGCGCAGGGATAGGAAGTTCATCAAGGCCCGGGCGTTCATGGTCACGTACATCGATGAATACGTGCCCACCGGCAAGACCGTTCGCGCAACCTCGCGCGCGATCCCCTCATCGAGCATGTGCTGATATGCCTGGGCGGCCACCTCGCACGCCCGCGTGATGTCGGCCACGGCCGTTTCGTGCTGTGCTTGCGTTCCTGGCACAAACTCATAGGCGCCGGGTTTGCCCTGCTGGATCAGGTTGCGATCGACGGCCGGGAGATAGAACACCGGTCGAAGTTCGCGATAGCGGGCGCTCTCTTCATTGTAGGAAGCAATGCGGTGACGCATGAACTCCCGAAACACGAAGATCGGCGCGCTAACGAAATAGGTCAGCGATGTGTGTTCAAAAGGTGTGCCATGCCGGTCCCGCATCAGATAGTTGATCAGGCCCCGAGCACGCTCCGGATCGGCATCGATATCCGCCAGCGAGGACTCCCCCTTCGTCGACACGCGGGCCGCCCAGATGACGTCACTGTCACTGGCTGAAGATTTGACCAGCTCAACGGTCATGTCGCTTCGAAATTCGACTCCACCGGCGTCGTTCGTCGTTGACATGTACCGGACCCTACCCAGCCATGGGTTGCCTGGAAGTGATAGGCACAGGGTATGCCCGTTCCCAACAGCGTGCGGCTCGCTCGCGCGACCGACGTCGATGCCATCGCAACGGTTCAACGACGAGCCTGGCGTCAGTCCTACGCTGCGATCCTCCCGGCGGAAGCGCTGACAGAGCTTGACGATGCAGACCTCGCGTGGGAATGGGGACGAGCAATTTTGGCCGCCGGCGATCACCGTGTGTTCGTCGCCTTGAACGAAGGTGAGGGCGACGTTGTGGGCGTGGCCTCGGTTGGTCCGACCGCCGACCCGGATATCTCGCCTGAGACATCCGGTGAAATCGGCGTACTGCTCGTCGACCCGGATTATCAACGAGCAGGCCACGGTTCACGACTGATGGCCGCATGCATCGACATGATGCGCGCGGCGGATAAAAGTGACTGCGCCACCTGGATTCCGCTGGATGATCAAGCCCGCCGTGTTTTTTTTACCTCGGCCGGTTGGGGCCCCGATAGTGCCTACCGCGACTTGGAATTCACTCCGGGAGTAACTGTGCGCGAGGTTCGACTGGTTACTTCGTGGGTACCTGAGGAGCCCGGGGCGGAATAAGCACGCCGGGATTGCAGATACCGCGTGGATCTAGTTGATCAGCAACAGCCTGCAAGACATCGAGCCCAATTTCCCCCACCTGCGACGCCAGCCACGGAGCATGATCGCGACCGACGGCGTGATGATGCGTCAGCGCACCACCGGAATTGATGATGCAGTCAGTAACGTCCTGCTTTGCCCGGGCCCACTGCGAGACGGGACTGCTCTGATCGGCGACGGCAAGAACCGTTGTGTACAGCGAGGCGCCCGTCTCGTAGACGTGGGAGATGTGTGTCATGACATAGGGAGTCGTGGTGGCATCGCTCAGTGAATGGACGAGTGCTGCATGGATGCTGTCCCTGATCGGAAGTAGTTGCGACCAGGTACCGGCGGTTTCGAGTGTTTCCACGAGGTAGCCGTGGTCAAGCAACGCATCACGCAGGTATGGAGCCTGGAAACGATTGCGCCGCCATGATTCACCGGCATTTCGACCGAGACTCACCGCACCGAATCCGCGCAGTACGTCCCAAGCCGCATTACGTCGCGACCCAAGAAGCGTTCGGCGGGTAGATTCCCAGCCCAAGATCGCCAAACAACCGTGCCGTTCGGTGATGCCACGGCTGCGTAAATAGGTGGCAAAGGCCTGCCCGAGAGCTCCCGTGGGTGCCGATTGCCGTAACGCAGTTGCCGTCTCCGCCGCATCAGAAAGTCGCATGACGTCGGCGCTAATGCCGGTTTGCGCCATCTCACGAAAAGCGGCAATGCCCGCGGCCATCGTCGGAAATGCCATGGCTTCGTACCGTTGATGCGTCGGTCTGCGACGGAGCCGAAGTGTCACCTCTGTGATCACACCCAAGCGACCCTCACTGCCAATCATGAGTCTGGTGAGATCTGGTCCATCTGCGCTTGCTGGTGCCCGACCGATTGACCACTCACCGCGCGGTGTAGCGACACGCAGCCCGGCCACCATGTCTTCGGCCCGCCCAAATCCGGTGGAGGCCTGACCTGCTGATCTAGTGGCTACGTAGCCACCGATCGTCGCCTGCTCCCACGATTGCGGGTAGTGACCGAGCGTGAATCCGCGAGGGGCAAGCAATGCCTCTAACCGGGGCCCGGTCATGCCCGCGCCCACGGTCACCAACCCCGCCTGTGAGTCAAGGTCGAACATGTCCTGCATTCGGTCGGTGCGAAGAGCAATTCGTGGACCGGTCAGCCTCAGACCACCCACCACCGATGTGCCGCCCCCCCAGGGGACCACCACAATTCGCGTCGCATCGGCAGCCTCGATGAGTTGCTGAGCCTGCTGATGATCAGCCGGACTGATGACCGCATCGGGTAGATCGACCTGAGCCCCGCTGCGTAGGTTTGCGTAGTCGGTGTAGGAACCACCCGTTGTCGCACGCAACCGAAGCTGCGGATCAAGATGCACATGACCTGCTCCCACGATCTCGCGGGCACGGGCGATGAGGTCGACGAGCGACGCCGAGACAGGCCCTGTGCGCTGATCTAAATGCGTGACCGAGGCTGACTCCACCCACGGTTGCGCGACCCCGACTTCATGGGCCAGGAATTCGGCCATGTCGGCACTTATCGCCGGCGCCTCCCCGTGGCGTCCCCATCGTCCCGCGCTCTTGGCCGAGTGAGCCGACGTGGATGCGGTGGCGTGTGGGTCCTGAATGTCGGGCATCAGCCCAGTATGGCAACCTGCGCCTATGGCGGTGGGCGTTCGGCAGGCACAACGCGATCACACCGCATCTGCAGATCTCAGCCGCGCCCGACGCCAACGCGAGCTCAGTGTGTCAGCGGAGTCGCCCAGCGACGTACTCATCATCGGCGGCGGCATTACCGGTGTCGGAATTGCTCTCGATGCTGCGTCGCGAGGTCTCACCACCACACTGATTGAGTCACATGATCTGGCCTACGGAACATCGCGCTGGTCAAGCAAACTCATTCACGGAGGATTGCGATATCTCGCGCACGGAGACTTCGGCGTTGCCTGGGAAAGCGCTCGGGAGCGAGCGTTGCTGATGTCGCACATCGCACCGCATCTCATTCGCCCACTCCCACACGTACTGCCCACGTTGCACCAAGAATCGAGATCCCAAGAGCACCTGGTTCGGGTGGGACTTCGCGCTGCCGACGTCCTAAAAGTAGCGGCCCGGACCCCACACGGATTGCTCGGCAATTCCCGAAAACTTACGCCGAATCAGGCGGTCCAAGCGATCAGCGCATTGAATCCTGGAGCCATCCGTGCGGCGTCAGGCTTCTGGGACGGCCAACTCATCGACGACGCCCGTCTTGTGATGGCGGTGGCTCGAACCGCGGCAGCGTTCGGAGCGAGAATCCTGACGCGCGTACGTGCGCTGACGGCGGGTCCGACCGGGGTTGCCATCCACGATGAACTCACCGGAGAACACGGATTCATTCCCGCGGGGCAGGTGATCGTGGCCGCAGGTGTCTGGTCAGGTGCCTGGGATCCCGATCTGGCCATTCGTCTGTCGCGCGGAACCCATGTGGTGCTTCCGGCCCACGTCATGGGCAATCCCCGAGCCGCACTCACCGTTGCCGTACCAGGTGAGAAAAGTCGATATGTCTTCGCGTTACCCACCGTGGATGGACCCGTCATCGCCGGTATTACCGACGTTGAGGCCGTTGATCAATCACCCGATGACGTGGTCCCTCCTATCGCCGAGCAGCAATGGGTTCTCGATCATCTTTCGACAGCCTTGACCACACCGATCACGCTCGCCGACGTAGCGGGTGCCTACAGCGGGTATCGACCGCTCGTTGCATCACCCGATGTCACCGCCAGCACCGCGGATATTTCGCGTAAGCACCTGGTCCATCGACGCTCTGACGGCGTGGTGGTGGTGACCGGAGGAAAACTCACGACCTACCGCACCATGGCCGCTGATGCTCTTGCCGCCACGGAGATCGCTCGCGAAAGACCGTGCAGAACATCCGCGCTACCCCTCATTGGGTCACGTGGAAGTCATCGGTCAGCCCAACCGCCTGGACGCCTCAGCGCTCACTACGGAACCGAGGCTCAGCGCATTCACGACATGGCTGATGACTGGCCGCAGATGGCCGGTGCACTCGAAGGTGCTCCTGAAATTCATCGAGCGGAGATTGCGCACGCCATCTGCCATGAAGGCGCCCTCACCGTCGACGACATCATTGCCCGCCGGACACGTTTGTCATTGCAGCCGCAAGTTGCCCAGGCCGTACGCGCTGAGATCAGCGCCTTGGCTGTGAGCATCGATGACCAGATCGACTTGACACCGGAAACCGCATGACCGAACGCGCCACAATAATTCGTGACTCCGTGGCCGTGGGGGCCGCCACCGCTGCCTACGGGATTTCCTTTGGGGCGGTCGCGATCGCTTCCGGTTTGAGTCCGTTTCAAGCTCAAGCACTGTCTGGACTCATGTTTACCGGGGCATCACAGTTCGCCCTCATCGGCGTTATCGGGACCGGCGGCGGGGCCTTAGCGGCTGTTGCCGCGGCAGCGTTTCTGGGTGTACGTAACAGCCTGTACGGCTTTCACATGGCCACGATCTTGCACGTGCGCGGAGCTCAGCGTCTTGCCGCAGCGCAGGTAACCATCGATGAGTCAACCGGTATGGCCATGGGCCATGAGGACTCGCCAGCCAACGCGCGAACCGCGTTTTGGGCGACGGGAATCTCGGTGTTTGTTTTATGGAACGCCGGCACGCTACTGGGATCCCTGGGAGCCGGACTCCTCGGAGATCCGGCTCGATGGGGCCTGGATGCGGCAATCCCCGCCGCATTTCTGGCCCTCTTGTGGCCGCGACTGTCCAATGCAACTGCTCGATTCACCGCTGTGATAGCGATAATCCTGGCCATCATCGCTACCCCGCTGCTCCCGCCGGGGGTGCCGATTTTGGTCGCTGGTGGATGTGCTGTTGGCCTCGGGATCGCATTCGAACATCGCCGTAACCGCGGCCCTCACTCAACGCAGGTCAACGAATGATCTGGGTTGCGGTCCTGGGTGGATCAATCTCGTGCTTTGCACTGAAGCTCCTGGGTTACGTCATTCCCGAGCGATTCTTGGCCCATCCCAACATCATGCGCGTCACCGCACTGATCCCGGTTGCCTTCCTGGCCGCGTTGATGCCAGTGCAGACCTTGATAGGCGGGGACGGGCAACTGGTCATTGATGCTCGCCTAGCCGGAATGCTGGTGGCTCTGATCGCGCTAATCCTGCGCGTTCCGTTTCTGGGTGTCATCGTCCTTGCATCAGTGACCGCCGCGCTCACGCGAGCCACGGGCCTGATGCCATGAGCTCACCACAGCGCAAACCCATCTTCGGCTTCATCTTCAGCCCGCGACCCGATCGCGCAGGAGCAGGGCAATTGCGTTGGATCCGTATTCCCGCCCGCGGCCCTGCTCGCCTGGTGCTGCTGCTAGCCGCGACGCTCACCGCTGCGAGTGTGGCGGGAGCCGTGTTGTTTGCCCTCGCATCGGTGCGCAGTCTCACCGGTCTTGCACTTGGAACTTTGGTAATCGTCAGTTCCCTGCCACTCGTCGCCCTGCTGGTACGCGGTTGGGTGGTGGGAACCTACGTCAACGACGGCGGCGTCAAGATTTGTCGTTGGTGGTCGACCACCCATGTTCCCTGGCTGAGCGTGAACTCAATCGACTCTCAATTCACATTTGCCGGAGAAAGATTGTTGCTAGACACAGATTTCGGCCCCGTCGCAACGACGATGTCATCACGGTCACCTGACGTGTGGGGGCGCGGAGAGACATGGCTTATCGCGCGTGATCGACTACGGCAGTGGTGGCGAGAGACCCGTCCAATGCACTAGTGCAAGGGTTGGCCTGGCATTTTGGCCAAGCGGATCGCCTCGCGCATCGCCTCCCTGGCTCGAGTCCGGTCTCGCGCCGCGTCATAGGCAAGACCCAGCCGGTACCATCCGGCCCAGTCCTCAGGGTCGGCTTCCACGCGCACCTTCTCTAACTCGAACCACTCCTGGGCCGCAACGAGTTCCACCCGACCCGAGGGTGTGCGCGGGAAGTCGTCGACCGGCAGGTCGCCTCGGTCACCCAAAATTCCCCCTAGTTTCTGCAACTGTCGACCAAAGGCCACCTCGCGCCAGACCAACCACGCGCCCACAGCAGGCACCACGAGCACGCTGACTCCCAGCATCGCGCCGACCACCGTGCCACTGTCTAAGAAGGCCCAACCTCGAACACCAGCAAGCACGATGTAGGAGCCCACCGCCGCCACCAGAATGACGACCCAGACGCGAGCGTTCACAAGGGCAGCAGCGGATCGAGGCCGATCGTGAGTCCAGGGCGTTCAGCAACTTCACGAATGGCCAACAGAACTCCGGGCATAAAGGACGCTCGGTCTAATGAGTCGTGCCGAATCGACAGCAATTCACCAACGTTGCCCAGCAGCACCTCTTGATGTGCTGTAAGCCCGCGCAGTCGGACCGAATGAACGCTCACGTCACCGATCTTGCTCCCCCGGGCGGCCATATCGTGGGCCACGGTTGCGTCATTTCCTGCAGCGACCCCGGCCTCGCGCCGCGCTTCGGTGATGAGGTCGGCGGTGAGCCTTGCGGTGCCGCTGGGTGCATCCAATTTTTCGGGATGATGCATCTCAATGACTTCAACCGACTCAAAATAAGGCGCCGCCTGCTTTGCGAAACGCATCATCAGTACCGCACCAATACTGAAATTAGGCACGATCATCACGCCGATGCCGGGACTTTTGCTGAACATCTGGCGGACTTCGGCTAAACGCTCATCGGTGAAACCCGTGGTGCCGATCACCGCGTGCACGCCTGCGTTCATATAGTGATGCAACCGATCTAGCGCGGTATCAGGGGTAGCGAAATCGACCACAACATCGGCCGATGCCACGGTGTCCAGTGAATCGTCTAGGTCAACGGTTGCCACCAGGCTGAGATCCTGGGTCGCGCCGACCGCAGCGCAGACCTCAGCGCCCATGCGCCCTGCGCTGCCTACGACTGCCACCTTGATCATGGTTGCTAGCGTATCGGCCCCGTGTCTTGCCGCCACGTATTCGTCACAGCGCCGCAGCGAGGGAATCTGAGGCGGCCGGGTTCATTGGTCCAATCACCGCGAGAGTCGGGCGCCCCGACAGTACGGTTGCGGCCACTTCACTAATGTCGTCGAAGGTGACGGCGTCGATGTGCGCCAGAATTTGCGAGATCGACGGCACGTGACCAAAGTGCAATTCCGATCTGCCGATTCGGGACATCCGCGCCCCGGTGTCTTCCTGGCTGAGGATCAAACCGCCAGCCACCTGTCCGCGACCACGTTCGAGTTCTGCAGCACTGACGCCCTGGCTGGCGATATCGGCCAATACATCGCGGCTGATGGACACCACATCGTGCACCTTGGAGGGCAAGCAGCCCGCATACACACCCACAAGCCCGGTATCAAGAAACTGCGATGAAAATGAATACACCGAGTACGCGAGTCCGCGCTGCTCACGGATGGACTGGAATAGTCGGCTCGACATGCCACCACCGAGTACCGCGTTCAACACCGCAAGTGCGTATCGCCGATCGTCGCTTCGGGAGATACCCGTGAAACCCAGAACCACGTTCGCCTGCTCGATCGGTCGCTCAAGTATTCCCACTGATCCGGCAAGCTTATTTGCCCGCGCCCGGGTCGCAGGCCAAGCGATGGGTAGGGCTTCATCGCGGTCGGCAAAATTGCTCAGGCACTTGCGCACCTGACGGACAACATCGGCATGATCAATGTTGCCAGCCACAGAGATCACCATGTTGTCTGGCGTGTACCGATCTTGATAGAAGGATCGAATACCTCGCGGGGATAACTTCTTGATCGACGCGATCGTGCCAAGAATCGGGCGACCCAGTGGTGTGTTACCGAAGTGCGTGGCCATCGCCAGATCGTGCACGCCGTCAGCTGGATCGTCCTCGGTCATGGCGATTTCTTCCAAAATCACCCCGCGTTCACTCTCAATATCCGCCGCCGCCAGTAAGCCATCGCTGACCAGGTCGCCCACGACGTCGATTGCCATCGGCAAGTCGCGGTCGAGCACACGGGCGTAAAAGCAGGTGTACTCCTTGGTGGTGAATGCATTCATCTCACCCCCGACCGCTTCAATCTCTGCCGAAATCTGCCAGGCGGAGCGGCGACGCGTGCCCTTGAAAAGCAGATGCTCCAAGAAATGCGCTGCTCCTAGTTGGCGGGCATTCTCATCGCGCGATCCCACTCCGATCCACGCACCAACCGCTGCGCTGCGCACACCGGGAATGAACTCGGTGACGATTCGAAGTCCGTTGGGTAAAGTCGTGCGGCGTACTACCGCCCCGTCTCCATCATTGTGGAGGGTGGAAGTGGCAGCACGCCGCGTCACGACTATCGGTGTTCTTTCTATTCGGCAGACTCGGTGATCACGGGAGCCAAACTGAGTTTGCCTCGGGGATCGATCTCCTTGATCTCCACCTGCACCTTGTCGCCCACCTTCAGAACCTCTTCGACGTTGTCGATGCGCTTCTTGCCGGGGGCTAACTTCTTGATCTCTGAGATATGCAGGAGTCCATCGCGTCCAGGAACCAAGGACACAAACGCACCGAAGGTGGTGGTCTTGACGACCGTACCCAGGTAGCGCTCGCCGACCTCTGGCATCGTTGGGTTGGCAATCGCGTTGATTTTCGAGCGAGCAGCCTCGGCCGCATCGCCATCGGTGGCACCAATGTGAATCGTGCCATCGTCTTCAATAGAGACCGTGGCTCCGGTGTCTTCTTGGATCTGATTGATGATCTTGCCCTTGGGCCCGATGACCTCACCAATTTTATCGACTGGAATCTTGATCGAGATGATGCGTGGAGCGAAAGGCGACATCTCATCAGGCACATCGATCGCTTCATTCATGACTTCGAGGATCGTCATGCGGGCATCGTGGGCCTGACTTAACGCTCCGGCCAGAACCGATGCCGGGATACCGTCAAGCTTGGTGTCCAGCTGTAGAGCGGTAACAAATTCGCGTGTGCCGGCAACCTTGAAGTCCATATCGCCGTATGCATCTTCGGCGCCAAGGATGTCGGTCAGGGCGACGTACTCGGTCGCTCCATCAACCTCACCACTGACAAGACCCATGGCGATTCCTGCGACGGGTGCACGCAGCGGTACACCAGCATTCAACAGTGACATTGTCGACGCACACACAGAACCCATCGAGGTGGAACCATTGGAGCCCAACGCTTCTGATACCTGACGAATCGCGTATGGGAAATCTTCACGACTCGGTAGGACCGGAACGAGGGCGCGTTCTGCGAGCGCACCATGGCCGATTTCGCGCCGCTTGGGGCTACCGACGCGGCCGGTCTCACCCGTTGAGTACGGCGGGAAGTTGTAATTGTGCATGTAGCGCTTACGGGTTTCGGGATTCAGCGTGTCCAACTGCTGCTCCATGCGCAACATGTTCAAGGTGGTGACGCCCAGGATCTGCGTTTCGCCACGCTCGAACAGCGCTGAACCGTGAACTCGAGGCAAGACCTCAACCTCGGCGGAAAGGGTCCGAATATCTGTAGGTCCGCGTCCATCAATCCGGACCTTGTCGCGCAGCACGCGCTCACGGACCGATGCCTTCGTCACCGCACGCACCGCCGCGCTGATTTCTTTCTCGCGACCTTCGAAGTCGCCCGACAGCGCACCGACCACATCGGCCTTAATGCCATCGAGAGCATCCTCACGCTCAGCCTTGGACACGATCGTCATGGCCTCATCGACACGAGCCTTGGCTGCCTTGGCAACCGCCGCGTAAACGTCATCTTGGTACTCCAAGAACACCGGGAAGTCCTGCACCGGGCGAGCCGCTGTTGCGGCCAGGTCCTGCTGGGCCTTGCACAGCGCAGCAATGAAAACCTTGGCGGCCTCGAGGCCCGCGGCTACGACATCCTCGGTCGGTGCCGTGGCGCCACCCTGCACGAGCTCAATCGTGGCCTCGGTGGCCTCTGCTTCGACCATCATGATGGCCACGTCATCGCCTACTACGCGACCAGCAACGACCATGTCGAATACGGCTCGCTCCAGATCCGAATGACGTGGAAATGCCACCCACTGCCCATCGATGAGGGCCACTCGCACGCCACCGATTGGACCGCTGAAAGGCAGCCCCGATAACTGGGTGGATGCGGAAGCGGCATTGATAGCCAGCACGTCGTACAGGTCATCTGGGTTGAGAGCCATCACCGTGATGACTACCTGAACCTCATTACGCAGACCCTTTTTGAAGGTCGGACGCAGCGGACGGTCAATCAGTCGACAGGTCAAGATGGCATCTTCGCTGGGACGCCCCTCGCGACGGAAGAACGACCCGGGGATGCGACCCGCGGCATACATGCGTTCTTCGACGTCAACGGTTAGGGGGAAGAAGTCGAAGTGCTCCTTGGGCGACTTCGATGCGGTAGTGGTGCTGAGCAACATGGTGTCGTCGTCGAGGAACGCGGTAACTGCGCCACCAGCTTGGCGGGCTAAGCGACCGGTCTCAAATCGAACCGTGCGAGATCCAAAGGATCCGTTGTCGAGCACTGCCTGGGTGGCAGTAATGGAAGAACCCTCCATGGGTTGACTCCTTCATAAGAAGGCGAGGCGCTTCTTCGCTCACGACAGTCGTCGACGGTCTTCGATCGAGGCTGTCGGGTCTTTCGCCCGGCAACCACTACCGAGGACCGGCGCTGCGTACTGCGCAGGTGTCCTCGCGTGGTGTTGTGTTCAGTTGTCGCGGGGCATCGTGCCCCGGCAACTAGCGGCGTAGTCCGAGCTTTTCGATCAACGCCCGATAGCGGGTGATGTCAGTGGCGGCTACATACTTCAGTAGCCGACGGCGCTGGCCCACCAAAAGCAGGAGGCCGCGGCGCGAGTGGTGATCATGCTTGTGGGTCTTGAGGTGCTCGGTCAGATCTGTGATCCGCCGGCTCAACATGGCAACCTGAACCTCAGGGCTCCCGGTGTCTTGGGGGGATGAACCGAATTCATTGATGATCTCTTGCTTCACGGCAGAGTCGAGTGGCACAGAATTTCCTCTCGGGCGCGGTCATGATCCCAAGGCCGATTGCCCGGATCTCACTGGTCACAAATCCCAAGGCGCCCGCCCCGGGACCGTCAGAGGTTCAGGCTACCAGTGCCCGGTCTCGACTCGGGTCAGGCATCGGGTCAGGCATCGGGGCTGGGCGCACCGAGGATGATCGTGGCCTGTCGTACGTCATGGGCCATTTGCTCAATCAGCGCCGCAACGTCGGCGAAGACCTGCTGGCTGCGAATCCGGGCTACGAAGTCCAAGCTGACCAGCTGACCGTATAGATCAAGATCGGTCTGCCCGATGCAGAATGCCTCGACGGTACGCACGGTGCCGGCGAACTGCGGGTTCGTGCCTACCGACACTGCCGCGGCCCACGTGTGCGTGTCCGTGTGGAACCACCCGGCATAGACACCATCAGGTGGAATTGCATAGCCGAGGGACAGATCGATATTTGCCGTCGGGTAGCCCAGGTCACGACCACGATGTGCCCCATGCACCACGATGCCCTCAATCCGGTGCGGCCGGCCGAGCACCCGGGCGGCACCCGGCAGATCACCCGCAGCGATGCGGCCTCGAACATAACTCGACGACCACGTAGTGGCACCCTCCCCAGGCACTTCCTCGGTCACCAGCGGCACCACATCTACGCCGAACCCGCGATCTCGACCGAGCTCGGCCAGTACCTTCGCGTTTCCGGTCGCGCCTTTGCCGAAGCGAAAGTTCTCGCCGGTGACGATTAAGTCCACCGGCCGCGTTTGACCAGCGTCGTCGGCGACGTCAATAAGTAGATCCCCCAGCAGATGATCAACGAACTCTTCGGGTGTCATCTGACTGAGCTCTTCGTTGAACCCCACGACGCGAACCTGGTCGGCACCTGCCGCCTCCAACAAGCGCACCCGTCGCGGCACACCACTGAGTGCAGCTGGGGTGGACTCAGGTCGAAGAATCGCTGCGGGGTGCGGGTCGAAGGTCACCGCCGTGACGACCCCTCCCTCGCTTCGCGCCACCGCGCGCTGAACGAGGGCCTGGTGGCCGCGGTGGACCCCGTCAAAAACCCCGATGACGACAACATGCACGGGTGAACCCTTCCACACGTAGACCGACATGGGACGATGCGGTGGCTGTCTGCACTATCCCCGGAGGTAACCATGGCCGCCCGATTGCTTTTGCACATAGGGACGCAGAAATCCGGCACGACCTATCTGCAACGCGTGCTGCAGTCACTGGCGCCCCAATTGCGGGAGGCCGGGGTGTTGTATCCGACTCGAATTGGCGGCAAAACCGAGGTCTACAACCACGAGGCCGCCGCCTATGGTCTCTTGGGGCGCGACTCGTTTCCGTGGGTTCCCGATCATCGTGCCGCCGCACAAGAAGCCGTGTGGGCTCGCCTGGTCGAGCAGGTGAACGGATGGTCGGGCACGGCGATCATCTCGGGTGAGGCCCTATCTGTCATCAGTGCCTCGGCTGCAAGCACGTTGGTGGGAGCCCTCAACGTTCCAGAGACGCACGTGATCATTACCGCCCGAGATCTCGGTCGCGTCCTGCCGAGTTCATGGCAGCAACACATTCGTAATGGCCGCAGCACGGCATTCGGCGCATACCTGCGTCAATTGGCCCAACGTCGCGGCACAGGCAACGCAGTCCAACGAGCGGAAAATTGGGAGGGTGACCCCGACCAGACTTTTTGGCGGGCCTACGCGATTGGTTCACTCGTTTCCCGCTGGGCACCGCTGGCGCGCTCAGTAACGGTCGTCACCGTGCCCCGCAAGAGTGACAATCCACATGAACTGTGGCAACGCTTCGTTCAGGCACTCGATCTGACCGAGTCTCTTCCCCAAATTCCCCCAGCGATCGACAAACTCACCGCCAACGTCGGTATCACCGAACCAGAGGCGCTGGTGCTGGCCGGCCTTAACCGTCAGGCCGCGCTGACGGACACCGATGAGCCAGTGCTGCGGTCCATGCGGGCACACATTGTGCGTGCGGGCTTCGCCCCCAGGTCAGAACGCGGAAACCCGGTACGACTACCCGCCGACTGGATCGACACGGTACGCACGTGGGCAGGTGAAGACGTCGCCGAACTGCAAGAAACCACGGCGCGCATCATTGGACCAGTCGATGACCTACTCGTTGGAGATGAGACGAACTACACGTCGGGCCCGGACGCTCAACAGGTCGCCGCCGCGGCCGGTGCTGCGCTCTTGGCCATGGACCAGCACACTGACGACCCCACGACGAGCCCGGATGAAGCATCACCTAATCAACGTGGACGACGACGCAACACACAGCGATCTTCCTGACGCTGCTCATCGCGGGGCGTTGGTCCCTCTAGACTGACGTCTGTGCTTCTTGTCGTGTGCGGTATGCATCGGTCTGGGTCAACATTGGTGTGGCAAATCGCCCGTCACCTCGTGAAAGACCAGCCTGGTTTGCGAAATCCTCGTGGGCTGTCAACCTCGCAGTTCCCGGCAGCAGCCAATGACCCCGAAGACTTACTCATGGCCAAGGTGCACTTTCGTCCAGCCATGGAAAAGGATGACTTCCCGCAGGCAGGGGCGAAATACCTCTACACGTACCGCGATATTCGCGATGTCGTTGCCTCGCTGTACCGCAAAGGACGCGCGAAACCTGAGGATCCCGAGCGCGGGGCACGCAATAGCCGCCTCAGTGCCCGTCGAGAAATCAGAGGAGATGCTTTTTGGCGGTCTCGTGATGACGTATTTATCCGGAAGTATGAGGACTTCCGCGACGACATTCCGGGGCTTGTGCGTGATCTCGCTGATTTCCTAGGCATCGGAGTCACAACCGATCGGGTGAGCGAGATTGTCGCCGACGTTGATATGCAAGCTCAGGAGCAACGAGCTATCGCCGCCAAGCAGCACGGGGTCGACGATGACCTTCGCGTGACCTCCAATCACATCACCGACGGCCGAGAGGGCGCGTGGCGCGAAACGTTGACTCCCGAGGAACTCGCGGCTATCGAGGGTGAATCGGCCCGGTGGCTAGTGGAGCACGGATACGACGTGTACACGCAGGTCGGCCTACGCAAGACGATTGATCTGCGGTCTGCCACCCTTGACAAGCACGTTGGCGGCCTCAACGAACATGGCTGGGCTAGCGCAACTATTGCCGATGACCCCAACGACCGTGAGCCGCTTAGTGCCCAGCAGGTGAGAGAACTCATCCTGCCCTATGTGGTCGCTACGGCCGTGGCATCGATCACGGCTACCGTCGCACGTTCAAGGAACCCCACGGCCTCCACCCTACTGTGGATGGCAGCGAGTGCGAGTGCGGGTTGTGGCGCTTACCTGTTGGGACAGAACCGAATTCGTCCGCGTGCCGCCCTCGCAGCGATCCTACGCCGTTCTGCTGAACCGCGTGCCTAGGACCGTGTGAGACATGGCTGAGCGCGTAGTGCTGCACATCGGTGCGCGCAAAACAGCGACCACATATCTACAGCGTTGCCTCCAGGCACTTGCCAAGAAGGGCCGCATCGACCCGGCGCTCTACCCCCTCGACACTCGTGGCGAAGACGACCACAACCATGTCCCCGGCCTGATCGACCTACTACGCACCTACGATCAGATCCCCCTCCAATCCGATGCCTGGAGGCACCTTGATGGTCAGGCTGCCTCCGCGCTGATCGACAAAGTGGCCAGCACCCCAGGCACCGTGGTTCTCTCGGCCGAGGCCGTAGCGGCAACGCGGTTAGCCGGCGCACGCACAGCGGTCGCCGCGTTCGCTCCAGCCGAGGTCACCGTCTTGATAACAACGAGGGCATTGGGTCGCGTTCTCGCTAGTTCTTGGGCTCAACACATCCGCAATGGCAATATCGAGACGTTCTCGGACTATTTGCAGCTGCGCGCCGAGGAGCGCGAAATGACGGATTCGTTAGAAACGCGATCGCGGCGTGCGTTTTGGCGTGCCTACAGTTACGGATCACTCGTGCGTCGCTGGCAAGACACTGGCGCGGAAGTCGTCGTCGCAACCGTCCCCGCCTCGCAGACTGAGCCCAACTTAATGTGGGAGCGGTTTCGCGTGGCCACGGGTTTGACCGACGAACTTCCACTCGAGCCTCCGCGTGTCAGTAGCCGCAAGGCGAACTCCTCCCTGGCCCTCGAGCAAACTCATGTGCTGCAGGGCTTTAACGTCGCCGCCAAACAGGCTGGCCATGACCGGCGGTGGATCAGACGCGAACATCGACGACTCCTGCGACACGGGCTAGCCGCGGATCTCGATCATCCTCTCATCGACGGAATACCCACATCGATGCATGCCCAGATCATGCAGTGGCAGGAATCCGACGTTCAAGATCTACTGGCAACGGACGTTGAACTCGTGGGCGACATTGACGACCTTCGCATCGCACCTCGGCCCACCCCTGAGTCGGCCGAACTGATCACGCATATCGAAGACTGCACCGGGCGCGGACTCTTAGGCATACATGGCCTGAACAAGCAGTCGGCCGATGCCGCCGGGCAATGAATCAACCATTGGCAACTCTCTCCAACTCAGCAACGAACCTCGGCCCATCAAGGGACCAGTTGGCGTTCTGGGCAACCCAGGATCGACCGACATCGGCAACTCGCTGACGCTCAACCGGATCGTCGATCCACCGCCGCACCGCCTTGGTGACCCCCTCGACATCGTCAAATCCCACGACAATGCCACCCTCAGATTTCGCAATGAGCGCGGTGGCCGCCGGCAACGGTGTGGATATGGCCGGCACTCCATGGGCGAGATACTCCATAATTTTTGTTGGCCGTGAGTGCCGGTAGTTTGGCTCATCGGCCAGTAACGACAAACCGGCCAGAGCCCCCTCAACAATCTTTAGGGCATCTGCGTTCGCAACGTAACCGTGCCAGCGAAGCACCCCACGCTCGTGGGCTGCCTTCAGCAACGGTCGCATCTGATCATCCGCGGCACCAATAACGTCCAAAGCAACTACACCATCCAGTCGCTCCGCCACGTCTATCAGCGCCAGTCCGCCCCGAGCTTTCGTGACGTGTCCGACGTAGACGATGCGATCATCCCCGGTCGGCGGCACGTGCGTAGGAACTACGGTTGAATTTGGCACGACCGGATGAATCCTGGTGAATCGGTCTTGGTACGCCGTTTCAGCCAACAGTAAGTGATACTTTCGCTCGGCCCTGTGTTCCATGCGCGCGACCGCGTGAGACATCACACCTCTCAGAGGTGACGGAATCCAAGATTTCAGCGAGATCGACGCTGGAACATCTTCGTGAACATCCCACACGATGCCTGGATGATGCATCCCCTCGACAGCCATCAGTAACTCTGGGGAATGCAAGACGATGACATCGTGTTCACTCGCGAGGGATCGAATGCGCTGTCGTGCAGTGCGTAAGGCCCGAAGCCGATGCCGACCGAAGGCCGCGGGCACATCGACTGCGGTGACCTCGGAACGCGGTTCGACACCGAAGTGTGTAAACGGAGCAAGGTAGGTGACCTCGTGTCCGGCCTCGATCAATGCCGATATCTCACGTACTGATACTCGCGCATCGCGCGGATCATGCACGATCGTTGCCATGAGAACCTTCACGGACGGGGTTCCGCCGATATTGAATCGTCGGCTTCACTTTCCGTATCAGCATCTTCGAAGCGACGATCACGCCGCTTGCGACGGCGCTCCTTGCGCGCCTTCTTGGTCTGCAATCCGTATTTTTGCTCGTATTCGACGATGATGTCTTCGGGGTCACCATCGGCGATAATCTTGCCCTCATCGAGCCAGATCACACGATCGCAGGTCGCGCGCACCGAAGACATGGAGTGGCTCACCAGAAAAATAGTGTCCGCTTCATCGCGCAGTTGCTGAATGCGTTCGGAACTTCGGCGCAGGAACTCACCATCGCCGGTCGCCAACGCCTCATCAATAAGCAAGATCTCGTGACTCACTGACGATGCAATCGCGAACTTCAATCGCGCCCCCATCCCAGAAGAATAGGTCCGCATCGGCATGTGGATGGCCTCGCCGATGCCACTGAACTCGACAATGTCTTGGTACTTGTCAGCAATCTCATCGGGTTGCATACCCAAAGCCAACAGACCTAGTTCAATATTGCGGCTACCCGGCAGTGCCTGAATCAAGGCCGAACTGACGCCCAAGAGTGTGGGTTGGCCAGCCGCATACACGTGACCGGACGCCGGTGGCAGGAGACCGGCGATAGCACGCATCAGTGTTGACTTGCCTGATCCATTTTTGCCGATAACACCGATAGCCTCACCTTGGCGGGCTATCAAACTCACGCCCCGAACAGCTTCAACCTCGTGTCGGGTCGGCACAGGTCGTCGATGAACCCAACCGGTGAGTTTCGAGCGCCGCCAGCGCGACTGCGCAGACTTCGGATCGGGTCGCGGGGTGGTCCAAACTTGATAGACCACGTGCAAATCGTCAACGATGATCTTGATATCACCGGGAACCAAATCCTCGTCATCACCGCCGATGCGTCCGTCAGTTTCCACGGCCGTACCGATTCTCAGCCCGCCAGAAGTACCACATACCGAACACACCCATCCCCACACTCCACGCCAGCGCCAGCAACCAGTTAGTGGCTCCCCCCGGCGCGTCGTAGGTGCTCATGAGGGCATCGCGCATGATGTTCAGATACACGGTGCCCGGATTAACCTCGATGATGATGACTGCCCACGGCGGGACGCCCAACCGGTCCAGTCGATCGGCGATGGGAATCATGACGCCGGAGGCGTAACCCCACAGCCGCAGGAAGTAGGGCATCACATCAGCCACGTCTTGAACCGCCGCCACCAAACGGGCAAAGACCAGCGCCATGCCCAGGGAAAACAACGTCATCAACGCCAACGCGACCGGGGCGAGCAACCAGTTCCAGGTGATCTGCTCCCCGGTGATCAGCAAGATGCCAATCATCAGGGGGATAGAGATCATGAACACGCGCAGTTGCTTGACTATCACGGCAAGGGGTAGCACGGCACGCGGAAAGTGAATAGCTCGAACGAGTCCGAGATTGCCCGAAATGCTCCGCGCCCCAGCAGTCACCGACTGCCGAATGAGCGCGAAGGAGAACACTCCAGCGGCTAGGAACCCGGTGTAGTTCTCAACGCTGCCGCGACCACCCAGCAAGAAGCCGAAGAGAAACCAGTAGATCGCCATCGTGAAGACCGGATCCAGTACCTGCCAGAGCTGACCAAGTCGGCTTCTGGAGTTTTCCGCCTCCGTCTTGGCGCGGGCAAACGCACGGATAAAGGCACGCCGCTGCCACACGCGTGCCCAGTACCGAAAGAACGGTGGGCGCTGGTTGACCGGCCCTAGTCCTACTTCGGCGGCGAGCGCTTCCCCCGAAACCTCACGGCCGTCGATGCTGATCAGAGCCGGACCGCCTTCGGATGCGTCGTCACCCCGCGGGTGTCGAGCAGCACGTGCGCAGCAGCGCTCAACGAGTCTGCGTCGTAGTCACGATGATTTTGCAGTAGCACGCAAATATCTGCTTCGGCCACCGCCTCATTCACATCGTCCTCGACGGTCAAGACTTGTTCACCAACGCGCCATTGACGCACGTGCGGATCGTGGAAGACCACCTGTGCGCCTTTGTCGATCAACTGCTGCGCGATGGGTTTAGCCGGGGATTCGCGCTGGTCGGCGATATCAGGCTTGTAGGTCACTCCGAGCAGACACACCCGAGCGCCACTCAGTGGCTTGCGGTCATCGTTGAGTAAGTCTTGAATGCGGCGCACGACATATGCGGGCATGCCCGCATTGATTTCTTGGGCGAGTTCGACGAATCTGAAGGGATATCCCAACTTCGCTTGCACCTGATAGGACAGATAGTTCGGATCGATGGGAATACAGTGACCGCCAACGCCCGGCCCAGGGTAGAAGGCCTGGAATCCGAAGGGTTTGCTTTTGGCCGCAGCGATGACATCCCACAGATCGATGTCGAGTTCGTGACAAAACCGAGCCATTTCGTTGACGAGCGCAATGTTGATGTGCCGGTAGGTGTTCTCCAGCAACTTGGCCATTTCGGCTTCGCGAGTGCCCTTGGCACGAACGACAGTGTCGACGAAGTGACCGTAGAACGTTGCGGCAACCTGTGTGCACTCCTCCGTGTGCCCGCCCACAACCTTGGGCGTATTGCGCATGCCGAAAGTGGGGTTTCCCGGGTCAATTCGTTCGGGGCTGAAGGCTAAATGAAAATCGCGACCCGCCACCAATCCGGACTCCTCAAGGACTGGTCGGACCTCATCATCGGTTGTGCCGGGGTAGGTCGTGGATTCAAGAACAATCAATTGGCCCGGCTGCAGATTTCCCGCAATCGCGCCGGTGGCACCCAGGACAGCGGTGAGGTCTGGGCCGCCTTCGGGCGTGAGCGGTGTGGGAACGCAGATGACAATGGTCTGCGCTAGAGCCAAAACGCTGGGATCTGTGGTGGCGACAAACCCTCCCGCGCGCATTGCGTCAATATCGGCATCGGAGAGGTCATCGATATGGCTGCGACCCTCGTTGAGCGCCTGAACTACCGCTGGCACGACGTCGTAACCGGTTACCCGGAGCCCGGCACGAGTAGCCGCCTGCGCCAACGGCAAACCCACATACCCCATGCCGATCACAACCACATCGACCGCTTCATCGCCGCGCTGAGGAGAATGGGCCGCGGTTGTGGCCAGCTCAGACGGGACCGCCATGTCTTTGCCTCTCCGCTAGACCAGGTCGGGATAACCCAAGGAAGCGTACGCGCTCGCGTAGCCCGACATCACGCGAGGCCACGTGCGACACGCCGCGACCCAGTCGCGAGCCAGATCTCCACGCTGAGAGCGCCAGAGCTCATCGGTGTAGGGACTCAAGGTCGCCGCCCATGCGGACACATCGGTGGAGGCCACCACATCGGCTCCCGGTGCCAATACTTCAACGACGGCCGGCAGATCTGACCCCACAACCGGCCTCGCGCGCGCCTGAACCTCAAGCGGCTTAAGCGCGGTGACCCACCTGGTCAGGTCGGCATCTACGCGTGGCAGTGCGCAGACATCCAAGGCGTCCATATACGGCAGCACATCCTCAACGGGAACTCGGCCCGGGGCAATCAAGGGCACTCCCCTGTCGTTGGCCAGGTGCCGCCACCCGGCGAGGGCCGGACCTTCTCCGACGAGCAACACCGTGGCCCGGATTCCTCGGGCACGCAAGAGAGCGACCGCCTCGATCAATGTGTCGAACCCCTCGTAGGCATACATCGTGCTGACCGACCCCACGACAAGATCAGCACCGGTCCACTCCTGGACGTTCTCATCGGTCAACACCTGCTGGCTGATCAGTTGGGGCATCAGCGCCTGTCGAGCGTCGGCCGCAGAATACCCAGGCCGAAGGTACGACTCGGGGATGGCGTTGGGGACCACGAACACTCGATCGGGATCGACACCTCGGCCAATGATGTGTTGCTTCATCGATTCGCCCAGCGTGGTCACCACATCAGCGGCCCGCATGACCTCCGTGTGCTGGGTGGACATCCAGCCGAAGGTGTCGGTGTTGTACGCAGCGCGTCCACCGTGTGCGGCCGCCCACGAATACTCAACCAGCGTGCGAGCCTCGTAGGCCACCGGTATCTCTCGCGAGCGACCCACCTGCAAGCACGCGCGGGCGTTCATCGCGTCAGAAGCAGCGTGCAGGATGTCCGGGCGCCAGTGATCCACCCGCTGGTCTAAGAGTTCGACGTAGGCCGATTCGAATCTCGATCGACGGGGCAACACGCTCGGCAGTAGTCGGTCGTAGGGCACTTGACCGATGAACTCGGGATTTGGTGCGGCGATGCCGCCGTGGAAAACGGGAAATCCGGGCCGGGTGACGACCCGCGCATCCCATCCGCGCTCACGCTGATGCTCCGCGATGCGCTGGGTGCGGATCGTGGACCCCGCCTGTACCTGTGGCAGTGAGTTCGTCACCACGTGCATGATGCGCAAAGCGCCGCTTGGGCCGCCAGGCACGCTGGCTCGAGGGCCAGCAGCCCACACGGGTAACGCCTGGCGAAGTTCGCGGCTACGTCGGCGTGCTGACCGGACGGTTCGCCGACGCCTGGCCCCACCAGGCCCACTGAGCCGCAGAGCAGATACCTCCCGCACGTCACCACTCAATACGGCCATCGATATATCGATGGAGATATCCCGACCGCGGTTATCCATGGGTTCATCAATGGATTCGGCGAGTAGCCTTGCTCGCTCCCATTGGTCAGCGGCCACCGCCTGATCGAAATTCGCCTCGCGAGCACCGGGTGGACCACGCCAGGAACGTGCAGGGGGAAAAGCCCTAGTAAATGCCATCCAGGCACGTTCGGGATCTTCGACGAAACGCTGAACAGCACCGGTCACTGCCAACGGGAGTCGCCGGGCGACCACCCCAAAGGCTGCCACCGGCAGTACCGGACCCCGCCGCATCCACTCAACGGACCATGGGCGGTTCTTGCTCAGCGCACCCACGTCAAGCCCAACACCCGATGCGGGGATCCCTCGTTCGATAGGCACGTCTGGGATAGTAGGCGGTGCGCCCGTCGATCGAGAGGTACACATGACCCTGCTGCACATCACCGGTGCACGGCCAAACTTTCCCAAAGCGGCCCCGGTCATCGCAGCGCTGGCCGAACTCGGAGTGCGCCAGCGGCTCATTCATACCGGACAACACTACGACGACCGTATGTCTGAGGTCTTTTTCCGGGAACTGAACCTCCCGCGACCCGACGCCAACCTGGGCGTGGGGTCAGGTTCACATGCACAGCAGACAGCCGCATTGATGATCGGCCTCGAAACTGAGATGGTGACTACCTCGCCCGAGTTGGTCATCGTCTACGGCGACGTCAATTCGACGCTCGCCGCGGCCATCGTCGCTGCCAAACTGAACATTCCCGTCGCCCATGTCGAGGCGGGATTGCGAAGCTTTGACATGACGATGCCCGAGGAGGTTAATCGGCGGGTCACCGATGCATTGTCTCAACTGTTGTTCGTCACGAGTCCCGATGCCATCGCCCACCTAGCAGCTGAGGGCGCTGATCAGGAGTCCATCCACCTTGTCGGCAATCCGATGATTGACACGCTCCTAGCTCAGGTGAGCCGGCTCGATGTCGACCGAGCACGAGCGTCGGTCGGCGTCGGCGAGGACTACATCGTGGCTACCTTGCATCGCCCCGGCAACGTGGACGATCCGCAGATCGCAGCTGATCTCGTCGCCGTCGTTCACGACGCCGCTGGGCTCGCTGAGGTGGTGTTGCCGTTGCACCCTCGTGGTCGATCCACTTTGGAGGCACTCGGGATCGGTGATCATCCGCGAGTACACGTCGTCGAACCACTGGGATATCTGGACTTCATGTCACTCGTGCGTGGTGCACTCGCTGTCATCACCGACTCTGGTGGTGTGCAAGAGGAAACAACGGTGCTGGGCGTTCCTTGCTTGACCCTTCGACCCAACACCGAACGCCCCATCACCATTAGCCACGGCACCAATCAACTCGTGACGACCCACACACTTGCGGGCGCCTTAGCCGAGCAGGTCGCAGCTCGTCGGGCCATGCCCGATCGACTCGTTTCGCCAACGACCGTGCCGCCGCTATGGGACGGTCACGCTGGCCCACGCATTGCCTCAATCATCGTGAACTGGCTCGACGATCGGTACGGTCGATGACGCAGGCTCCCTCGCCCGATAACGCTGCCACAGACCCCGCCGCAGCGGTGGAGTTGCTCCAGTGGGAGCAACCAGTCGAACCCGAACGCGTGGCCCGAATCAGCGAGGAGAACATTCGACTTCGTGCTGAATTGAGGCAGGCCAATTCGCGGGCGCAGAACTATGAGGCTGATGCGCGGCGTGTCCGCGCATCGACGAAATACCAGGTGGGCAACCTCCTCGTCTTGGCGGCCAAAAACCCACGACGCCTCATTGTGCTTCCTCGAGATCTGCTCCGTCTATATCGGCTTCGCAAGCACCGACGGACCGTTGCAGAAGAGACTCCCTCGGAGGTGACCCGACTGCGGCGCAGTGACTTATCCAATGAGCACGCAGCGCGACTGCTCTTGCCCCGCATGACCGAAGCTCCCTCTGCCGCCGTTGCGTTGGCCGGCGCCATCAGCACTTTCACCGCGCACGCCTGGTCGCCATATGCCGCCGTCACGAGCGTCATGCCACACGATGCCGGGGTGTTGGTGGGTGAGGTTGACCCAGACATCGTGATCCTTGACACCGCGGCTGCCGCGGCGGGCGAACAATGGAGTCACCTGGGTAACCCGGCAGCGACAGACCGCGCTTTCGCCGCGCTCGATCTGGTGACCGCCGCCCGCGAACGTGGACGCCCTGTGGTGCTCGTGCGTCAGTCACCTCCTGGGCAAACGGCCGGTCTTGCCGGCATCGCCGAGCGCTGCGATCTGATCGTCGATGGGCCCGGCGCCGCGAGGGATCAGGTATGGCATCCCGGCGTTGCCCTCAGTTGGTGGAGTTGGGCCAAGGAGCCCTCCGCACCCTCCTCCGATCACTCGACACATGAGGCTCAGGGTCTACTGCTAACCCGAGGGATTGACGTGAGCATTCCTGCTGCGGCGCACGTAGCCCACACCTGGGCCACCACACAAGGAACGCCGATCGTGGTACCTCGACCGCAAGCACCCGGTATAGCCGGGCTCAAAGCCGGTCTAGCCGACGCTTCCTTCGCGATCGACCCGCATACGTTTTCGCCGGACATCATCGGAGACGACCTTGCCCTGTGGGCAGCTTTGGTGAGCGGTATCCCCGTGGTTACCCAACATGGTGCGGATCTTGCCGAAGTCCTAGGCCCTCTGGCCGACACTGGCTCAGGAGTCGTGTTCACCTATCACGACGCTCGACAGTGTGACTCTGCCCTCACGGCCGCCGCCGCCGCTGGTCGATTTCCTCTAGATGTGCACTGGCAGGTCCTGCGACGCATCGCGATGCAGCGCACAGCACCGGTCACCCTCGCCGACTTAGCTAACCGCCTGCACCTGTCGATCAGGCCGCAGGCCACCCGCGACATAGCGCTGGTTATTGACGACTTCGATGCGCACGACACCGCAAGCAAGCACCGAATCGTCGACGCGGTCTTGGCCCAACAACTGTTGCCGACGGCGCTGCTCGTACCAGGAGACTTCGACGACAGAGCCCGTGACGCGCTCACGCACGCACAGATCGCAGTTGCTCAACCTGCACCGACACTGAGTGAGATCGCCCAGTCGATGAGCTGTAATTGGGTTGCTCCTATCAACGGGGTCTTTGTCGAGTCGATGCCCAAGGAAACTCTGCTAGACCTCATGATCATGGCTGAAATCACTGATCGAACAAGTGCGTTCATCGGTGATGACGCCACTTTGCTGAACCGCTCATTGGCGGTCGCCGGAACTCACGCCACCGAGGCTCGACGGGCTCACGCAGCGTTTCCGCCTCACCCAGGATGGACCTTGTGACTCACACCCGCCAAGCACTCGTCTACGGCGACGTCAATCTCAACATTCTTGACGGATCAGCTATCTGGGTTCAGTCGATGTGCGAGGCACTCTCCCGCGTGGGTGTTGACACGCGTGTGCTGCTGAAAGCGCCGATAGAAACTGATCGCCTGGTCGCCCCGCTGCGCGAACTTCCACGCGTGAGTGTCATTGATCCGTTCAGGCTCCGACTTACTGACGAACCCACCCCCCTGTCCCCTGCGCTCGCAGTCGACATTCTCTCCCGTCTCGACAAAGAGTTGTCCGCCGACCTGATCGTTGTTCGAGGACTGCGGTTGGCGACGACGGCTGCTCGTACGCCGAGCCTGTCCGGGCGACTATGGACCTATCTGACCGATATGCCACATAACGTCGCCGATCTCAACGACGAGATCGTCGAGCGGTTGACGGAGGTCGCCGCCGCAAGCCGGCTTCTGCTGTGTCAGACAGAAGAGTTGCGGTCGTTCCTGGAGTCAGCAATTCCGATGGCCGCCGGACGATGCGTCCTGTGGTCGCCCGTCGTGCCGGCCCCTAGCTTCACCCTCCCGGACCGATCTCCGCTCGTAGATGCGACCACCGGCGCGCAATTGCGGCCGCTGCAACTTTCCTACACCGGAAAATACGCAGCGGACTGGAACACATTGGAAATGACCCGACTACCAGCAATGCTGGATGCAGTCGGGATCAGCGCCGAATTGCACATGGTGGGCGACAAGATTCACGACGAACCTAACCTGCCCGGTTGGTCAGAGGAGATGCACACAGCCTTGGACTCGACCCCCGGTGTCGTATGGCACGGTGGAGTGAGCCGCCAGGAAGCAATGCGGTTGTCAGCCAATGCCGACCTCGGGCTGTCCTGGCGGGCCACGAACATGGACGCCAGTTTGGAGTTGTCGACCAAGGTACTCGAGTTTGCGAGCCTTGGAGTGCCGGTCCTGGTCAACCGAACCCCGATGCATGAGGCGCTTTTTGGTGCCGATTATCCGCTATTTGTCACTACCGAAGCCGACATCACGGGGCTGCTCAGCGACGCTTCAGCTCTGCCGGAGCTGTTGGCGAAGGCTGCACAACAGGCACGCGACGCAATCGCCGATTACACGATGGACGCGGCCGTCGAACGCATGGCCGGGATGCTCAACCGCACTTTGGCCACCTCACCAACCTCGCACGACGAGCATCTGACCCACCCGCTCAAAGTGCTGATCGTCAGCCATGACTTGAAGTTTTTTACCCGGATCCAAGAGCACTTAGCGGGCCTTGCCAGCGTCAATCTGCGCGTAGATGCGTGGCCGGCACTGGCCCAGCACGACGAAGCAACCAGTCGGGCGCTCAACGACTGGGCTGATGTCGTCATCTGTGAATGGGCCGGGCCAAACCTGGTCTGGTACAGCAAGAACAAGCGTCCAGGACAGCGCCTCATCACTCGACTGCACCGATTCGAACTTAGCGCGGGCTGGCTGGCTGACGTTGACATTGACGCTGTAGACCAGGTGATCTGCGTGAGCCCGCACTACGCGCAACTCACCGCTGAGCAAACCGGGTGGCCGAAAGAGCGAATCGTGGTCATTCCCAATTGGGTGGACATTGAGCAATTCGAACGACCGAAACTGCCCGGAGCAGCCTTCACCCTCGGCATGATCGGCATCTCACCAATTCGCAAACGCCCCGACCTTGGCGTGGAGGTGCTCTCGCAACTTCGAAGGCGCGATTCACGCTTCACTCTGGCGGTGAAGTCCAAAATGCCCTGGGACTATTGGTGGATTTGGCGTAAACCTGAGGAAAGAATTGACACTGAGCGCCTGATGAGCCGGCTACGCGACGATGCGACCGTGCGCGGCGCGGTGTCCTTTGACGGTTTCGGTGGCGATGTCGCGGTGTGGCTCCGCCGTGTGGGATGGGTGCTGTCAACTTCTGAGGACGAGAGTTTTCATTTAGCTCCGGCCGAAGGCATGGCCTCACGCGCCGTGCCAGCACTGCTTCCCTGGCCGGGGGCCGACACCATCTATGACCCTCGTTGGATCAGTGCAACAGCGGAAGAAATGGCTGAGACGATTCTTGATGTCGTGAGATCTGGCAGTTGGCAGGAAACGGCCGACATTGCCCACGCGCAGGTGCGCAGATCGTTCCCGCTGCCGCAGGTCTGTGATGAATGGGCCGAGATATTGCGCACGGACGCAGATCCACGCTCAGCGCACACACCGCTTTACCCGAACGACTAGTCCTTCGCACCGTCTTGATCGGCGAACACTGCGAGATATCGCAATCGAGGGCCGCTTCGCTCGCCCAGCGCCAGTAGCTTCCGCCCGTGCACGAGGGCGATCATTCCCTGGTCATCACTACCGCCCGGCCACATCATGCGGCCTCCGTTGACAACCGTCTGACTCATGGCTTCATCAACCTCAAGAGTCGAAAATGCCCGCGTAGCAACATCAAAAGGCGTCGTCAAAGATTCGACCGCATCGGGATATCCCTGGGCGCTCCACTGTGACAAGGGAACGGCCTCAGTAATGTCAAAGACACCCGATCGCGTGCGTCGTAAGCCCATAACGTGACCACCAACACCCAGGTGACTGCCGACATCACGGGCTATCGCACGAATATAGGTACCCGCCGAGCAATCCACCGCGACGTCCACATTAATCATGTCGCCTCCGTGCTCGATGCTGATCAGATCAAGTCGCTCAATGCGCACCTTTCGCGCAACCAGCTGCACCTGCTCGCCAGCACGCACCCGAGCATGCGCCCGCCTGCCATCAATCTTGACCGCACTGACGGCACTGGGCACCTGTTCGATAGCCCCAACCTGGAGCGCAAACGCGGCGCGTACTTCCTCGACGGTCACCCCACGACAAGACGCGCGGGCCGTCACGTCACCCTCTGCATCATCGCTTACCGTCGACACACCGAGTCGAATTGTGGCGCGATAGGCCTTGTCGTCCTTGGTCAGATAGCCGAGTAATCGGGTGGCTGATCCCACACCGATCACCAATACGCCGGTCGCCTGTGGATCCAGCGTGCCCGCGTGACCGACCTTCCGCGTTTTCAGCACCTTGCGGACGCGCGACACAACGGCGTGCGAAGTGATGTCCGTGGGTTTGTCAATGACGACGATGCCGCTGGGGCTAATCACGGTCTTCTTCGGCTGGATGCCGATAGGGATCGGTGTCGCCGGCATACTCGGCGCCGGTTGCTCTGGCGGATACCTCAGCATCAGCTTCAGCGGCCTGGCGCAATAGGTCGTCAATTTGCCGACCCACCTCGGGAAGCGCATCAAGGATGAATGTCAGTGAAGGTGTGTGCTTGATGCCAGTTTGGCGGCCGACCTCACTGCGCAAGATCCCCTTGGCTGACTCCAACGCAATGGCCGTTGCCGTGCGCTCATCATCGTCACCGAGCACGGTGTAGAAAACCGTCGCCTCACGCAGGTCACCGGTGACACGAGCATCGGTCACGGTGATGAACCCTAAGCGCGGATCTTTAACACCATGCTCCAATTGCTGTGCCACAATGACTTTAATGCGCTCGGCCAGCCGTCGAGCACGCGCTTGCGATGGCATTGATGAATTCCTTCCCTGACCTGGGTGGCCCTAGGTGCGAGCAATCTCGCGCATCTCAAAGGTCTCGATGACGTCCTCCACCTTGACATCGCCATAGGTCCCAAGATTGATACCGCACTCGTATCCCTCGCGAACCTCGGTGGCGTCATCTTTGAATCGACGCAGTGACGTGACGGTGAGATTGTCGGCGACCACCTTGCCATCGCGAACCAACCGGGCCTTTGCGTTGCGACGAATCTCGCCACTTTGGACAAGACAGCCAGCGATGGTGCCGAACTTTGAGGACTTGAAGACCTCTCGCACCGATGCCGTGCCCAGTTGCGCCTCTTCGAATTCGGGCTTGAGCATGCCCTTGAGCGCCGACTCAACCTCATCGATTGCTTGGTAAATCACTGAGTAGTAGCGAACATCGACCTCTTCTTGGGCCGCGAGTTCGGCAACCTTGCCCTCTGGTCGCACATTGAAACCGATGACGACCGCATCTGAGGCACTAGCCAGCGTGACATCGCTCTTGGTGATCGCACCCACACCACGGTGAATGACACGCAGCGACACCTGATCTCCCACCTCGATCTTCAGCAGAGCATCCTCGAGAGCCTCAACCGAACCGGAGACATCGCCCTTAATCACAAGATTGAGCTCGCTGCGCTCGCCCTCTTCCAAGGTCTTCAAGAAGTCCTCGAGGGTGCGACGTCCGCGACTTCGAGCCAACTGCGCATTGCGCTCGCGCGCCTGGCGGGTATTGGCAATCTGCCGTGCGGTGCGGTCCTCGTTCACAACAAGGAATGTGTCGCCAGCTCCAGGCACACTAGTGAGACCAAGCACCTGGACTGGTCGCGAAGGACCAGCCTCATCAACAGTATTGCCGTCTTCGTCGAGCATTGCCCGGACACGACCGTATGCATCGCCCGCAACAATTGATGCGCCGGGACGCAATGTGCCGCGTTGCACCAGAACGGTCGCAACGGGACCGCGACCACGATCAAGATGCGCTTCGATCGCTACGCCCTGGGCATCTTGACTCGGATTAGCCTGCAGGTCCAGTGCTGCATCCGCGGTGAGCAGGACGGCCTCGAGGAGTTCATCTACTCCCTGACCACTGATTGCAGAGACATCAACAAACATCGTGTCCCCACCGAAATCTTCTGCTACCAGTCCATATTCGGTGAGTTGACCGCGGACTCGGGAAGGATCAGCGCCCTCCTTATCGATCTTATTCACCGCGACAACGATCGGCACGTTGGCAGCTTGAGCATGGTTGAGCGCTTCGATCGTCTGTGGCTTGACACCATCGTCGGCCGCGACCACCAAGATCGCGATATCTGTGACCTGAGCACCGCGAGCACGCATGGCGGTGAACGCCTCGTGACCGGGTGTATCGATGAATGTGATGGCACGGTCACCCGTGGGGGTGTGCGTTTGAATCTGGTAGGCCCCAATGTGCTGGGTGATACCACCGGCCTCACCGCCGACAACATTGGTCTTGCGCACCGCATCAAGCAGCTTGGTCTTGCCGTGGTCGACGTGACCCATGACGGTGACAACCGGCGGCCGCGCACGAAGGTCTTCCTCACCACCTGCGTCTTCACCGAAGTCGAGGTCGAAGCTCTCGAGGAGTTCGCGATCTTCATCCTCCGGTGACACAACCTGGACATCGAAGTTGAGCTCATCGCCGAGAAGTTTCAATGTGTCGTCATCGACTGACTGTGTTGCGGTAACCATTTCGCCTAGTTTGAACAACACCGTCACCAAATCCGCGGCGCTGGCGTCAATCTTGTCGGCGAAGTCGGTCAGGCTCGCGCCGCGCGGCAGTCGAACCGCCTGTCCCCCGCCCTGGGGCAATCGCATGCCGCCGATGGTGGGTGCTTGCATGTTGTCGAACTCTTGGCGCTTTGCTCTCTTAGATTTGCGACCCCGCGTGGGACGTCCGCCAGGACGGCCGAATGCGCCAGCCGTACCACCTCGACCTGGGCCGCCGCGACCTGGTCCACCGCCACGACCGGCAAAGCCGCCGCGTCCGGGAGCGCCGGCAGGGGCCCCACCAGGACCACCTGACGAACCGCCACCGGGACCGCCTGGGCCACCAGGACCACCAGGAGCGCCACCGGGTCGACCTGGGCCGCCCGTACCGCCACGTGGTGGGCCGCCGGGACGCGCGCCGGCGGGAGCCCCCGGACGCCCGGTGGGGCGAGCCGGTCGAGCCGTGGGCATGCTGCCGGGATTGGGGCGAGGCGCTCCGGGAACGCCGCCGCGCGCTGCAGGGGCCGCACCGGCTTCGCCGGGAGTTGACCGACCCATGCCGGTGCTGGTGCCGAAGGGGTTATTGCCCGGTCGCGGAGCACTGGGCCGCGGGCCCACGTTTCCGGGGAAAGGGTTGTTGCCTGGACGAGGCCCGGCCGGGCGAGGGGTGCCCGGTGTGGGGCCAGCGGGTGTGGGGCCAGCGGGTGTGGGGCCAGCCGGCGTGGGGCCAGCCGGTGACGTTGTATCCGTGTCGGCGGTTGGCTGCTCGGGGAGAGCTGGGCTACCGGCCACGTCGGTCGACTCGGCGGCCGAGAAGCTTGACGGCGCAACGGACTCAGGTGCGGCAGACTCCGCGGGCTTGACTGCCTTCTTAGCTGCAGTTTTGCGCGCTGGCTTCTTTGCCGCGCCGGGATCCACCGGCGGCATGGCCTCCTTCAATCGACGAGCTACCGGCGGCTCCACCGTCGACGACGCCGAACGCACAAACTCGCCCAACTCAGCGAGTTTGGCCAAAACTACTTTGCTTTCGACTCCGAGCTCTTTGGCGAGCTCATAGACCCGGACCTTCGACACGACTCTCCTGTCTTACGGTCCGGGGAGGTCCCAGACCGTCAGTGTGTAGCGAACCCGCTCATGGCTTCAAACTCATGGGTGGCTCATCCTTGGTGCGCCCCATTTCTGGACGTGAATGCTGGGATACAGCGGCTCCCGCGGTTGCGGTTGCCGGGCGATCTAATGCCTTCAGACACCTCTCGATGTCGAACCAAGGCTAACCCTTGCCCGAATCCGCTGGTGGACCAGGCCGGTCAAGGAGCCACTCAGGGTCAATTGGCCCGGTGAACTTCAAAGCCCGCGCGAACGCTCGTCGGTGGAGCGCCTGCGTCACGCATCCGGAGTGCACCCATGCACCTCGCCCCGGCAAGCAGCCCTTAACGTCTCGCACTGCTGCGCCGCCGGAGACCACAATGCGCACGAGGCAGTTCTTGGCAGCGCGTTTGCGACAGCCTATGCAGGTGCGTATGGGCACATGTCTAGGAGGCTGAGGAGCACTCACGCCTCAGCCAACGGTGGAGCCGGTCGAGCTTCAGTGTCAGCGGCAGCGACGTCGGGCATAGGCGTGGCCGGTGCGGCATCGGATCGAATATCAATGCGCCACCCGGTCAAGCGCGCCGCTAGGCGTGCATTTTGCCCTTCACGGCCAATCGCCAACGACAATTGGTAGTCCGGCACGACGACACGAGCCGAGCGTGTCGCCTCATCGACCACGGTGACCGACAAAACCCTGGCTGGCGACAAGGCCTGGCCAACGAACGTCGCCGGATCGTCAGAGAAATCGACAATGTCAATCTTCTCTCCGCCGAGTTCACTCATCACCTGTCGCACTCGTTGACCCATTGGCCCGATGCAGGCGCCCTTGGCATTGACACCCGGAACCGTTGCGCGCACGGCAATTTTGGTGCGGTGCCCAGCTTCGCGAGCTAGAGCGCCCACCTCAACCGTGCCGTCAGCAATCTCGGGCACCTCTAATGAGAAGAGGCCCCGAACCAGATCGGGATGGGATCGAGACACCGTTACCTGTGGCCCTCGAGGCCCTTTTTTCACCGACACAACCACACATTTGATGCGCGTGCCGTGGGCGTATTCCTCACCCGGTACCTGCTCGGAGGGCGGCAGGAGCGCTTCGACCTTGCCCAGATCAACCCGCACCACGCGCGGATCGGCAGCCTGCTGGATAACGCCAGAAACCAGATCTCCTTCGGTGCCGCTGAATTCGCCGAAGGTGCGATCCTCATCGGCCTCGCGCAGTCGCTGTAGGAAAACTTGACGGGCTGTGGTGGCGGCCACGCGACCAAAGCCACCCGGAGTGTCGTCGTACTCGCGGGGTGGGACTCGTGGCTGCGTCGGACCTTCATCCGGTGCAACCGCCTGTGGTTCGCTAGCCCACACGGTCACGTGACCGGTATTCCGGTCGACCTCGACCCTCGCCTGCGCCGCTGACCCCTCGGTGCGGTGATAAGCCACAAGGAGCGCCTGTTCGATGGACGAAATGACCAGATCCCACGAAAGGTCCTTCTCTCGCACCAGTGCCTTGAGCGCGTTCACATCGATATCCACGACTCATCACCTCCCTTCGTCTGTCCAAGTGCGCTGATTCGTCTGTGCATTGATTATTGTCCGGTGCGAACGACCCATGGTCGGCGGGCTCCCAGACATTGGCTAGGGGTCGACGACTGGCGGTGTAGCCGAATCGGGTCGCTTGAACTCAACGACAACCGTGGCGCGGGTGATGTCAGCAAGGGCAACGGTCAGCGGTGGTTGGTCAGCACCAGCCGGTGGTTCGACCAGCAGCGACACCTCTTTCTCGTCCACGCTGATCACCCGGCCGATCACGTCGATTTCGCCTCGTCGCTCACACGACACCAGTCGACCGATATTCCGGCGCCAATGAGCAGGCCGAAGCAGGGGCCGATCGACGCCCCGCGATGAGACCTCCAACACGTAGGGCTCGTCGGCCAAAAGCGCACCGATGCCGGTTTCATCATCCAACGCCACGGCAATATCCCGGCTAACACTGGCGACGAGATCGAGATCGACCGAACGATCAGCATCGATGGTCACCTGGACCCGCAATCTCTTTCCCATGACGGCAACGTCGACGTCGTCGATTTCAACTTCGTGTGCCAGTACGACCGAGTCAAGCACCCGGGCAAGTTGCGACCCAAGCGCAGCACGATCAAACGATGTCGCCATGAGCAATCAACCTCCGAGGTGAGGAAACGTGGATACGACACACCGATACCGAATCAACCTGACCCGAATCAATCGACATGGCCAAGTATGGTGCGTTGAGTTCTCGCGACAGGAAGGGCACGGGCATGGATCGACGCACACTTCTGGCCGGTGTCGGGCTTGCCGGCCTGGCCCTTGGAAGCAGCGCGCTCCTGACCAGCTGCACCGAAGATGCCACGCCCACCCCAACCGACTCAGCCAACACCGACGCTCCCACTTCTGACGATGCCAACGTGATCGCCAGCGCAGCGGCGAACGAGGTCGCTCTCATTGGGCGCTATGAGCAGGTGCTGGCAGCAGGTTCGGCGCTAACTCCGGCAGTGGCGAACCTGCTCACCGAGATCCTGCAACAGCATCGTTTGCACCTGCAGGCTCTATCCGTCGATGACTTCGCCCCCGCCAGCCAGACCGCCGGGGTAACGCCGACTCTTGCTGATCTCACCGCAGCCGAACGCGCCGCTGCCGATGAACGCACCCTGTCGTGCGAGTCTGCCGCTGATCCAAACCTCGCCCGCACCCTAGCCCTGATCGCGGCATCGGAGGCCTCCCACGCTCAAGCCTTGACCACGGCTGGCTCCCGATGAGTGAAGCCCTGATAGCGGCAATCGCGGGCGAACAGGCCGCCGCTTACGCTTACGGCTTGGCTGCGCCCTACCTATCCGGCAGCGACAACGATCTGGTCCGAGGTGGACTGGTGGCCCATCAACAGCGAGTGACCGCGCTGCGCGAACAATTAGCCAGCACACCCCAGCCGCCAGCGCCGTTGGGCTTTGAAGCGCCTCCGGTCAACGATGAATCACAGGCCCGGCAGTTGCTCGCCCAGGTTGAACTTCGGCTTTGCGCCACCTACGCCGACCTCGCGACGCAAAGCACTGGCATCGCCCGACGCGCAGCGGTTCTCACCGGCCGTGAATGCGCCGTTCGAAGCATCTCTTGGGGCGGGGCACCTGAAGCCTTCCCGGGTCGGTAACGGGCCCTGCCCGCCTAACGCACCAGCAAATCAACACTCAACGTAACGAGCAGCACAGCCACCACCACCAGAAGTACGATCCGAACGAACCCACTCCCCCGCGCGAGCGCAGTGCGTGCACCCACGATGCCTCCGGCAACATTGCAGGCTCCCATGACCACACCCACCAGCCAGAGCACAGATCCACCGAGACCAAAAACGATCAGCGCTGCGGCATTGGTGCCGACATTGACGAGCTTTGCCGTGGCTGAGGCACGCAGGTACGAGTACCCAAGAGCTGCCACGAGCAAGACGATCAGAAACGCCCCGGTTCCTGGACCTAGCATTCCGTCATATATGCCGACGACACCACCGCCAATAATTGCTGTGCCCCAGCGTTTTCTATCCGATACGGCGACCACTCGCTCACCTGCCCATCGTGACCTGAAGGCAATCAGAAACCACACGAGGGCAAGAGCGATGACGATGAATGGGCGGAGCACCTCAACCGGAAGACGCAGCGCGATCAAGGCGCCCACACCAGCTCCCACAAATGCCGTAGCTGCCATCGGCAACGCCGTTCGAAGATCTGGTGCCTCACGTCGAGCGTAGGTAATTGCAGCCGAAAAAGTACCGCCGATAGACGATAACTTGTTGGTGCCCAATGCTGACGTGGGTGAGTCCGCCGGTACGGCAATCAGCAGTGCCGGTACCTGAAGGAGACCACCACCCCCACTCACTGCATCGACCCATCCGGCGACGAACGCAACGATGCACAGGATCGCCAACGCCCACCCCGAGTCAACCAAACCTAGTTCGATACCTCACCCCGCTGAACCCATGATCCATCGAGCGAATCAGCGACCATCCACGCATCGACGATACTCACGGTGTCGGCTAGCGTCGCCGCCACCGCGTCGGGGCTCACATCGACATCCACTGCCTGATCGCCCAGCCGCGAATGCGGAATCCAGATCGCGCGCATGCCAACCTGCTGCGCGCCGTGAATATCGTCCCAAGGCCTGTCGCCGACGAACACAGCCTCACTTGGCCGCACTTCCAAAAGATCAAGAACTGACCTGAACGCATCAAGATGGGGTTTCGCAACAGGAATCTCACTCGAGTAAACAGCAGCGTCAATCAGGGGTAGAAGTTGATCCCGGTCAAAGACGCGCTGATGATGATCTCGAGGCCACATGGTGTTCGAGAGCACTCCGATCATCAAGCCACGATCACGTAGAGCGGCAAGTGTCGGATGCGCCAACGGATCCGCAACGGTGTGCGGATCCCATGCACGCAGATATGTGGCCATTGCTTCGAGGTGCAGTGGACTGTCAGTGTCTACGCCAGCGGATGCCCAGATGTGATCAAGACTTCCTGTTCCTGCCTCACCGTTTGTCGCCTGTTGATCTCGCCACAACCGTGTTTCAGCGGCCATTAGCCTCTGCGCCAACTCAGTATCTTCTGGACGGTACACATCTACATAGGCCTGCCACTGGGCCACAAGGTCAATATCGTGCCAAGGGGTGAGTGTTCCACCCCAGTCGAAAATGACCGCACGAATCACGAGATGGTTTCCCTGATGGTTGTAGCCGCCACCCCAATGGGTACATCCACACGTTCACCGGTGGACCGCGCCTTGACCTCAACGAGCCCTTCGGTCAACTTCTTACCCACAACCACGATCACTGGTACACCAATGAGTTCGGAGTCATTGAACTTCACACCCGGCGACACCCCGCGACGATCGTCGAATAGAACGCTGACGCCCATCGCTTCAAGTTGATCGCCGAGATCGGCCGCGGCAGCGAAAGTCTGCTCATCTTTGCCCGCCGCAATCAGATACACATCTGCGGGCGCCACGGACTGAGGCCACATCAGACCACTGTCGTCGTGGTGCTGCTCGGCAATGGCAGCCACCGCTCTCGAGACGCCAATGCCATAAGAGCCCATGGTGACGGTGACCTGGCGACCGGATTCATCGAGCACGGTAAGGTCAAGTGCCTCGGCATATTTTCGGCCTAGTTGAAAGATGTGGCCGATCTCAATACCGCGGGATAGTTCGACAGCCGATCCACACGACGGACATAGATCGCCGTCCCGCACATTAGCAACATCAATGACACCGTCTGCCGTGAAGTCCCTGCCGGCGACCAGGCCGTACACATGTCGCCCCCGCTCATTAGCCCCGGTGATCCAAGCGGTGCCGTCGACCACTCTTG